>R14__coassemble_453_pt1 | contig 28666 bp, 25 predicted proteins | sample R14__metabat2_high_PE_017 | metagenome-assembled genome bin R14 | reverse complement strand
AGTGATGGTGCTCAAGACGGGACGCTGGCGCTCAGCATCGACAGCCATTGCCAACACCGTGTTGATAAGGCTCACCGCATCTGCTCCTGCGTCCTCCACCGCCTTTGCAATCTCGGCGATGCTGGTCACATTAGGTGTCAGCTTCACGATAAGAGGCTTGCGGTAAACTGCCTTCACTGCACTGACCACCTCTGCTGCCATCTCCGGCTTTGTGCCGAAGCCCATGCCGCCAGCCTTGACGTTGGGACAGGAGATGTTGAGTTCAACAGCCGGAATCGTCTCCACCTCCGCCAACATGCGGGCACCTTCGACATAATCGTCGATGCACGAGCCCGACAGGTTGACTATGACGTTGGTCTTGAGATGAGCCAATTGTGGATGAATATGCTCAATATAGTATTTCACGCCCTTGTTCTGCAGTCCCACGGCATTGATCATGCCTGACGGAGTCTCTGCCAGTCGCGGGTAGGCATTGCCCTGTCGAGGATGGAGCGTAGTGCCCTTGACGATGAAGCCACCGAGGCGCTCCAGGTCGATGAAATCGCTGAATTCTGTGCCATAGCCGAACGTACCACTGGCAGTCATGACTGGATTCTTCAGTTCGAGTCCAGCTATATTAGTCGATAGATTTGCCATTGTTTCAATCCTACCATTTTAAGTCTTTAATATCGAACACTGGTCCCTCCGAGCAGACACACTTATGCCCTTCACGAGTGTCCTCGACACAGCACAGGCATACGCCCAGTCCACATGCCATCTTGTTCTCGAGGGACACCTCGCAGAAGTGCGGCTCCTGATTCTGCTGCCAGCCGCTGACCAGCCGCGCCACCGCCTTCATCATCGGACCAGGGCCACAGACGCGGATAGCATCGAAAGCGCCCTCACGGAGGATGGTGTGCTGGGTGGCGAATCCGCGTTGACAATCCAGACCTTCGATGGCAGAGCCATCCTCTGTCGTGATGTAGACATCGCCGACTTCCCGGAACTGTGCAATTTGAGCAATATCTGTGCAACTACGACCACCCAACAGGAAGCTTACTTCAGATCCCATCTGGCGCAGCTGATATCCTGTCTCAAGCAACGGTGCAACACCTACACCACCGCCGATAAGCAGATACTTCCCTGACGTGCCCAGCGTGAAGCCGTTGCCAAGAGGATATACAATATTTAATAAATCACGCGCGCGAAGTTCTGCCAATCTATTGGTGCCATTGCCCGCCCGCTGTATCAGCAGCCACAGTTCATTCTTCTCTCGATCGATGCGATGAATCGAAATGGGACGGCGCAGGAAAACGCGAGGTTCGCCGTCAACCCGCAGTTCGGCAAACTGGCCGGCATGGCATTCGGCGATTCGTGACCCATCGGCAGGAGTCAAACGCAGCATGAAGAGTCGATCCGAAATCTTCTCGTTGGTCACTACCTGGAAGTCTGTAATATACTTTTTCATATACTTTTAAGATTTGCGCCACAATCGACGCTTACTATATAAACGTAGAATATCTCGATTTATTGTGCGAACGTCGCTCAGATGCGAAATTTCACTTTTGCATAATTTCGATTCCGAGAGCAGAATTGAATGGTGATAAAAATCACCCCATCCTTCACCGCTTCCCTCCGACATGCTACCAGTTTCCATGGAATATAGATAAATAGAAATTTGACGTGCGAAGTAGATAATTACTAATTTTCAGTAGTTTAAGATGTACGTATCCGAACAAATACAATCACATGCATAGAATTATGCATAATTCGATTTCGAAATCTGTCAAACACCAACAAATAAGAGCACTTAAATTACTGATTTTCTGCATTATTACATTTGCGTATACATTTGCATAATCACCGCATATCCTATCGAATTCTATTTTTCATCATCAGAAGTCATAAATCCGGCTCTTTTTACTTCCAAATTCATACATTTTGCATAAATTTTCGTCGTAAAAAAATCCATATTCGACTCTCCTCCTCCCCCATTTCATTCGACGAAAAAAAATTAAAAAAAATCCGTCGAAATATTTGGATATGTCACAAAATTTTACTACTTTTGCACCCGCAAACCAACAATGTTAACTAAAATGGAAATAGCAGAATTCACAAATACATTCCTCCCAGGGCTCCTCAATCTCTACGTCGAAGGTCAAATGCCGACCCACGCCCTCTTCGACATCGACCTCTGGCGCAAACTCTTTCCCGACACTCCAGCCACGACACCCGAACAGATCCGCTGGAAGCAGATCACCTTCACCTGCCACCCTCTTCAGGATGGCACGCTGCTCTTTACCTACATCTTGCCAGAACCACTCGTGGCTGGTCGCCCCAAGTTCGCAGCATTCCGTCTGGAGCGTACTGACAGCGACGACAAGCGCATTGCCTACTATGTGATGCGCAAGCCTGCTCGCTACGATGACCCTTGGGATATCTTGTCACGCTCCTTCTCCTCCGGCATGAAGGACAACGAACTCAGCTTCCTCTGCAAGGTCGATGGTGCAGATTCTCTGCGCAACTTCGTGCTCACTGTGCAACAAAAGGACTTTCAGGAGCACTTCCAGAGCAAATCGCTCCTCGGCCGCGTCCGAGGTGTGCTCGGTATCCTCACAGGCACTCAAAAGTCCTCTCAGAATTGAAAACTCCAGTTTGAAGGATAGGAGCATTATTACTAAAAATTGTTATTTTTTTGTTTTTCCCTTTATATTATTTTGATGTACGCGCGCGAATGATTATATTTGCGCGCTTCTAATTATCAACTATGATCTTCGACCTTCAGTCAGACTACCAGCCCATGGGCGATCAACCCGATGCCATCCGTCAATTGTCGGAGGGCGTCTTGTCCGGCATTCCCGCTCAGGTATTGCTCGGCGTTACGGGCTCCGGCAAGACCTTCACGATGGCCAATATCATACAGCAGACCGAGCGCCCCACCCTCATCCTAAGCCACAACAAGACCCTTGCTGCCCAGCTCTACAGCGAGATGCGCGCCTTCTTTCCAAACAACCAGGTGGAGTACTTCGTCAGCTACTACGACTATTACCAGCCAGAAGCATACCTCCCCGCCAGCGACACTTATATCGAGAAGGACCTTGCCGTCAACATGGAACTCGACCAGCTGCGACTCTCAGCCACCAACGCGCTGCTCTCAGGTCGCCGTGACGTCATCGTCATCTCGTCGGTGAGCTGTCTCTATGGCATCGGTAACCCCGAGGACTTTCATGCCAACATGATTTCGCTCGAAGTGGGTCAAACGATGAGTCGTGACCAGTTGCTCCGCGCGCTGCTCAATGCTCAATACACCCGCAATGACGTAGCCCTCCAGCGCGGCAACTTCCAGGCGAAGGGCGAGACGGTTGACGTCTTCCTCGCCTCGACCGACCTCATTGTCCGCATTCACTTCTGCTTCGACGAAATCGAGGAGATCGAGACCCTCGACGTCGTCACCGGCCACGCACTGCAGCACCCTGAGCGTTACGTAATCTGTCCAGCCAACATCTTCACCACCACCAAGGAACGTACTGACCGTGCCGTGGACGAGATAGCCCTCGACCTCGGCAGACAGATTGCCTACTTCGAGGAGATGGGCGATCCAGTCAAGGCAGCGCGCATCAAGGAACGCGTCACCTACGACCTCGAGATGATCAAGGAGGTGGGCTACTGTTCAGGCGTCGAGAACTACTCGCGCTACTTCGACGGCCGACCAGCGGGCAGCCGACCGTTCTGTCTGCTGGACTATTTCCCCAAAGATTATCTCCTCATCATTGACGAGAGCCACGTCACTATTCCCCAGATCCACGCCATGAGCGGAGGCGACTTCAAGCGCAAGTCCACTCTCGTGGAATATGGCTTCCGTCTGCCCTCCGCCATTGACAACCGCCCGCTTCGCTTTGAGGAATTCGAGAGTCTCACTCCCTGCACCATCTACGTCAGCGCCACACCAGCTGACTATGAGCTGCAACGAAGCGAGGGCATCGTCGCCGAGCAGCTCATACGCCCGACCGGACTGCTTGACCCCACCATCGAGGTCCGTCCCTCGGAGAATCAGATTGACGACCTGATGGAGGAGATACAGCGTACCATCGAGGCGGGCGAACGCACCTTGGTCACCACTTTGACCAAGAAGATGGCTGAAGAACTCGACGAATACCTGCGCGAGCACGGCGTACGCTGCGCCTACATCCACTCTGATGTCGACACGCTCGACCGCGTCCGCATCATGGACGAACTGCGCGAAGGAGTCTATGATGTACTGGTCGGCGTCAATCTGCTGCGCGAAGGACTCGACTTGCCAGAGGTGTCACTGGTCGCCATCCTCGATGCTGACAAGGAAGGCTTCCTCCGTAACGAGCGTTCCCTCACCCAGACCGTAGGTCGTGCTGCTCGTAACGTTCATGGTCGTGCCATCATGTACGCTGACCAGATCACCGGTTCGATGCGTCGCTGCATCGATGAGACCGAACGCCGCCGCCTCAAGCAGATGCACTACAACGAGGAGCACGGCATCACCCCACGTCAGATCGTCAAGCCACGCAAGAGCCTGCTCGACAACGAGCAGCTCACCGACACGCGCACCTCCTTCGAGCAGCAGCGTCACCAGACTGCGCCCTACCCGATGGACGAGAGCCTCCTCTTCGGGTCCCTTGTCGCCGACGACAATCCGGCGGTTGCTGCTCAAGCCAAAGCAGGCCATACAACCACCAGGACCTCCACACCACGTCCTTCTGCCGGCACGGCCACCGTCCGTTCCATTGCCACACCACATCCTTCGCGCGAAGCACTCCAAGCAGAAATCGAGCGCGTCAAGCAGAAGATGCTTGCCGCTGCCCGCGCACTCGACTTCATGGAGGCAGCCAACCTCCGCGACTACATGCTCATGCTCTCCGAGCGACTCGAGCACACCGACTGAACATCCTCCGGTCCATAGCTCGCCTCTAACCGCATTGAGGCAGTGGCGAAGACCTAATATTAACCGGCCGAAGGCTGTCCCTAACCGCATTGGGGCAAGCCGTAAGCCATAAAACAAAATTATCTCTATGAAAAGCGACATTGAAATCGCACGTGAGACCCACCTCGAGCGCATCGACCGCATCGCCGAGCGCGTCGGCATCAACCCTGCCGACATCTATCCCTATGGCCACTACATCGCCAAGGTACCATTGAACTACATCAACGAAGAGAAGGTCAAGCAGAGCAACCTTATTCTGGTGACCTCCATCTCAGCCACCAAGGCAGGCATCGGCAAGACTACGGTCTCCATCGGACTCGACCTCGGTCTGAACAAGATCGGCAAGAATGCCATCGTCGTACTCCGTGAACCTTCTCTCGGTCCCTGCTTCGGAGTAAAGGGCGGCGCTGCCGGTGGCGGCTACGCACAGGTATTGCCCATGGAGAAGATCAACCTCCACTTCACGGGTGACTTCCATGCCGTCACTTCCGCACACAACACCATCACCGCGCTGCTCGACAACTACTTCTATCAGCGCCGTAAGGAGCTGCCGCCCCTCAAGCAGGTGCTCTGGAAGCGCGTACTCGACGTCAACGACCGCGGCCTGCGCAAAATCGTTCAGAGCCTGGGCGGTCTCAACAACGGTCTACCTGCCGAGAGTGGATTCGACATAACTCCAGCTTCCGAGATCATGGCGATACTCTGCCTCGCTACCAGCCGTCAGGACCTGCGTCGCCGCATCGAGAATGTCCTGCTGGGTTATCGCTACGACGGCTCTCCATTCACGGTCAAAGATATGGGTTGCGCTGGTGCCATCTGCGTGCTCCTCGAGGATGCCCTGATGCCGAACCTTGTACAGACCACCGAGAATACTCCCGCCATCGTCCATGGTGGTCCGTTTGCCAACATTGCCCACGGCTGCAACACCATTCTCGCCACCAAACTCGGCATGTCCCTCGCCGACTACACCGTCACGGAGGCTGGCTTCGGTGCTGATCTGGGAGCTGAGAAGTTCCTCGACATCAAGTGCCGCAAGGCAGGTCTCTGCCCCAAACTCACCGTGCTCGTCGCCACCTGCAACGGTCTCAAGATGCACGGCGGCGTGCCTCAGGATCAGATCAAGGAGCCCAATATCGAAGGCCTCAAGAAGGGATTCTGCAACCTCGACCGCCACGTCCGCAACATCCAGGGCTTCGGTCAGACCGTACTCGTAGCCTTCAACCGCTTTGCCAATGACACAGACGATGAAATCCAATGCCTCATTGACCATTGTGAGAAAGACCTCGGCGTGCGCTGCGTAGTCAATGACGGCTTCATGCGTGGCGGCGAAGGTGCCAGCGAACTGGCCCGTGCCGTCGTCGAGACCATCGAACAGCACCCATCCGAGCCTACGCTCCATTACACCTATCAGGATGATGAGACGCCCAAGGCGAAGATTGAAGCTGTAGCCACCAAAATCTACGGTGCTGCCTCGGTCAGCTTCAGCGAGAAGGCACTGAAGATGCTCAAGCTGGTTCATGATTCAGGACTGGACCACTTCCCTGTCTGCATCGCGAAGACCCAGTTCTCCTTCACGCCCGATCCCAAGCGCGTCGGTGCTCCAACCGGCTTCAACTTTGACATCCAGGACATCGTCATCAACCAAGGTGCCGAATTCATCGTTGCCATTGCAGGCGAGATGATGCGCATGCCGGGTCTCCCCAAGGTTCCCGCTGCCGAAATGATCGACATCGACGAGAACGGAGTCATCTCCGGCCTCTCCTAATCCAGAATAAACGAAGAACCACCACCCTCTTTGCCGTCTAGCAAGCGAGGGTGGTGGTCTTATTTTCACGGATAGTTGCCCTATTCTTCAGCGAAAGGCGAGGAATAAAGACAGATGTTCACAGAGTAACTACAAACTGATTCTTTCTGACTTCAGATAAAGCGAAGGAAGAAGCGAATCAACGAACAACCTATGGCACCGACACCGCACCAGATCCAATAGGTATTAGGCAAATCGAAATAGCGATCTGCAGCAAAGCCTGCCAAAGCGGCAACTACAAGGATATAGAAAGCAATACGCAGAAACTTCTGCATGAAGACGACAGGATCCATAGGTAGAATGAATAGTTAAAAGAGAAAATGTTCAGAATCAGGAATCAATCACCATATTTCCATAGAGGAACGCAGCACCGCAACGGCCATAGAATCATTTATACCTCAAGCGCTTTCCAGCCTGAATCTTGGAATTTGCCTTGATACCGTTGAGTTTGCAAAGCTTGTTGACAGTAGTGCCATACTTTCGGGCAATGACGCTGAGACTCTCGCCACGCTTAATAGTGTGCCAGCCATTGCCTCCCGATTTGGCAGCTGAGGCAGCATTGCCCTTCTTGCCATTGCCTGTGCTCTGCGCCGAGCCACTGTCACCGCGATAGCGAGCGCCACGGCGTCCCTTGTTGCCCTGTGCCCATTCTGCCTTCTTGCGATCGAGCTTATAGACTTCGTCATAGGGCTTGAAAGTGCCGAGGTTGATGATTTCGGAGGGATCGAGCGCTACGCCCATATATCGCATCTCGAAGTGAAGGTGCGGACCAGTGCTGCGGCCAGTGCTTCCACCGAGACCGATTGCCTGTCCTGCCTTGACGTAATCATCCTGATTGACAAGTTGCTTTGAGAGGTGTCCGTAAATGGTCTCCAAGCCATTCTCATGACGAATGACGTAGTAGTAGCCATAGCCGCGGCGTTCGAACTTGCGGATTCTCACACGGCCATCGAATGCCGCACGCACCGTGTCGCCCTTATCGAGGTCGATATCGATGCCCTTGTGCATTCGGCGACGTCGCCATCCGAAGGGCGAGTTGATCTGCCCTTTGATGGGAGCATACCAACCGCTGAGATCAATTGAGACATTGTTAGGCACGTTAACCGGACGCTTTCCGTTCAACGGGTCGAAGTTGTCGGTCCACTCGCCATAAAGGTCGAGCGAAGGATATAGTTCGAAAGGCTGTTCGCCCTCAATGTTGGCCAAAGAGTCCGACATAGAGAGGAAGTAGCTGGCGATATCCTGCTCCTGCTGCAGGGTACGATGAATGTCGCGATGCACCTGAGGCACCACGTCACCTTTCGCCAATGCTCCTCCTATCGTAAGGATGGCTGCCACGAGGGACAACCCTAATCTGCGTGAATTCATGGTGCAAAAATACGCATTCTTTTCGGAAAATCCAAAAAGGATGCGTACTTTTTAACTTAAATTAGGGAGTTTGTCCGTATTTAATGCATTATTAATGCAATTCGTACCACGAAACGGTGTCAATTTGGCGAGGTGGACTTTATCGAGGCTTACAGATTTTCCCTGAGTGCCTGCGTAAGCGCCTTCGAGAGTTGGTCTGGGCAGGAAGTGCCCTTACCGCCACAATTGATGCCCTGCACTCGCTGGATGACATCCTCAGCCTTCTGGCCCTTGACCAGTGCAACGATGCCCTGCAGGTTGCCCATACAGCCACCGAGGAACTGCACATCTTCGATGACATTGTCATCGGTGAGCACTACGCGAATGTATTTCGAACAGGTGCCTTGAGTTGGGTAAACTATTTCTTTCATAATGTTTGGAAGTTTTAGGATTTTGGGAGACTTCAGGAAGTCCACCGAGGATTATTGACCGACTGTGGGACACACACTTTCACAGCCACTTCATCAGCCCTTGAAGAAATACTTCAGCTTCGCGAATAGCGACTGACGCTTCTCCTCATTGGGCTGGCAGTTGGCACTCTTCTGAAGTTGCTCGATGGCACGACGGTCTTCATTCGAGAGACGCTCAGGGACATAGACCAGGATGTTGATGAGCAAGTCGCCCAATTGAGACGGATTCTCCTTGACCGGCAAGCCCTTGCCCTTGAGGCGCAGGATCTTGCCAGGCTGAGTGCCGGCAGGAATGTTGATACGTACGCGTCCATTCAGTGTGGGCACTTCGACAGGGCCGCCCAAGGCTGCTGTCGGGAAGGGGAGCAGGCAGTTGTAAACCAAGTCCTGATGATCACGCATCAGTTCGGCATGTGCCACTTCGGCGATGTTGATAACGAGGTCACCCGAGGTACCCCGTCCACCCTGGGCTGCATTGCCGAGACCGGACTTCTTGAAGACGTTGCCTTCCATGATGCCCTTTGGCAGACGGACGGGAATCTCCTCCTCCACCTCACGTACGGTGCCTGTGGAATCCACCTTCGAATGACGATAGCGAATACGCTTGTCCACGCCGTTCATCACCTCATCGAGAGTGACTCGCAGGGTGATGTTGACGTCCGTGCCCTTGACCTCCTGCTGGTAGCCGCTGCCGAATCCGGCGCCTCCGAAGCCGCGCAGAATGTCATCGAGGTTGATGCCGCCAGTGGTGTAAGTACGGCGTCCTCCTCGGGCGCCGCCACCCATGCCTCCGAACATCTGATTGAAGATGTCGAACGGATCGAAACCGGCTCCACCGAAGTCGAAGCCACCAGAACCTCCTGCGCTACTGCCGTTCATACCGGCATGGCCGAACTGGTCGTAGCGGGCACGCTTCTGCTCGTCACTGAGCACGGCATAGGCTTCCGCTACCTCCTTGAAGTTCTCCTCGGCAGTCTTCTTCTCGGCATCGGTGGCATTGGACCATTTGTCAGGGTGCCATTTGACGGCGAGCTTGCGGTAGGCCTTCTTTATTTCATCGGCACTGGCGCCCTTCTGGAGGCCCAGCACCTCATAGTAATCACGCTTCATAAAATTAAAAGTTAAAAGTTAGAAGTTAAAAATCATCACGAACCGAACATTCATCAGCAGTGACAATTTTTAATTTATAATTTTTAATTCAATTCGTTCACTGTCCGACGACTACCTTGGCATAACGGATCACCTTGTCCACCAACTTGTAACCCTTCGTAGGACAATCCACAATCTTGCCTTTAAGCGATGGATCAGGAGCGGGAAACATAGTGATTGCTTCATGGATGGAGTCGTCGAAGTCGTCGCCAGGTGCTGCAGGGATAACGGTGACCTGCTGTTGCTTAAGGTAGCCTTGAAACTTCTCCATGATCAAAGCAACGCCCTCCTTCAAGCTGGCTACGTCGTCGGCCTTCTCAATATGCTGCATAGCACGGTCGAGGTCATCGATGACTGGCAGAAGTGCCTCAATAGCCTTCTGGCTGCCATACTTGATGAGATCGGCCTTTTCCTGCAGGACACGCTTGCGATAGTTCTCGAACTCGGCTGCTCGGTAGAGAGCATCCTTCTGAAGCTGGGCGATGGTGGCTTCCTGCTCTGCAATCTTTGCTTCGAGGGCTGCGACCTTCTCCTCAGCCGAAAGCTCCGAGGTGGCTTCATCAGTCGTACTCTCAGTCGTATCGTCAGCCACTGGGGTCTCCTGAGCCGATTCTTCGACAGGCTGGGCTTCGGTATTCTTTACTTCCTCAGCAGCAGTCTGCTCAGGATTGATGGGATTTTCGTTCTGTGACATAATATATATATTTTTTGATTAATATTCTTTTTTTGTCATTTGCAAAAAATATGCCAAGACAAAATGACGCATTATTTTCGTTTCCTTGTTCGAATTTAGTGACAAAGATTTTTGCAATTCGATTTTTTTGCGAATCTTTGCACCGCAATTTTGTCATACCTCGAGTAACACCTTATTAAATTATCAGACATTTTAAATAGTTACACCTTTTAAATAATATGATACTGTTTCCTGAAGCCAAGATCAACATCGGCCTCTTCGTGACCCGACGTCGCGAAGACGGCTATCACATCCTTCAGACACTCTTCTACCCCATCGACTGGCGCGATGCACTGGAGATCGTTCCACAATCCTCAGCCACGGACCGACGACTGTCCACCGCGTGGGTCGAGACGCAGGACGCACGTGTTCGCTGGTTCCAGACTGGCATCCAGGTCGATTGCGACCCCGAGCAGAATCTCTGCGTCAAAGCCTACCGTTTGCTGCAGGAGCGCTACCCCGACCTTCCGGCCGTCGAGATGCATCTCGAGAAGCAGGTTCCCTTCGGTGCCGGCCTGGGTGGTGGCTCATCAGATGGGGCGCATGCCCTGCTCCTGTTGCGCGAGTTGTTCCACCTTCCTGTCAGCGACTCCGACCTTGAAGCTATGGCAGCCCGTATGGGTGCAGACTGTGCCTTCTTCTGCCGCTGCGGCTCCAGATACAACACGGCGAACAACGAGGGGCGCATGCAGGCGCAATACTGCGAAGGCATCGGACACGAACTCGTGCCACACCCCCTGTCGTTGCACGACAAGTACCTGGTGGTGGTGAAGCCGCCCTTCGGTGTCAGCACACGTGAGGCATACAGCGGTGTCAGCCCCGTCGTGCCGCAGATTCCATTGTGCGAATTGCTTCAACGTCCCATCGAGGAGTGGAGGAATTGCGTACACAACGACTTCGAAGACTCGGTCTTCCCGCTCCATCCCCAGTTGGCTGCCGTCAAGCAGGCACTTTACGACCATGGTGCCCTTTACGCCAGCATGTCCGGTTCCGGGTCTGCACTATTCGGTATCTTCGCCGAGGAGCATTCCGATTGCGGAGACTGGTTTGATGCAAGCTACCTGGCCCGTGGACATTGGGCATTAGTGTAACCGATTGCTCAAATTTGAAGTCAAAATAGTGATTTATGCAATTTTTTGCCTCATGTTGCGCATTTTTTTCGCCAAAAATTTGGAACGTATCGCGAAATAGATTATCTTTGCAGCCATAAAAACCACATTTTTGCATAAAGAAACACAGACACTGACAAACCATGGGCGAGAAAGGAAAGGTAACCATATATGACCTGGCACAGAAGCTGCATACCACAGCCTCCACCGTGTCGCGTGCCCTGCAGAACAACCCCCGCATCAGCGCAAAGACCCGCGAAGCGGTCCAGAAACTTGCCAAGGAACTCAATTATATTCCCGATCCTGTAGCGCACCATTTGCGCACCGGCAAGGGCAACGTACTAGGCATTATCGTGCCACGTATCGACCGCAACTTCTTCGCCACTATCATCTCTTCGTTCCAGAACGAGGCGCAGAAGCACGGTTTTCAGGTCATCATCGCTGCCAGCGGTGAGAGCGAGGAACAGGAGGCCAATGCCGTCAGGGCGATGATCACCAAGAAGGTCGACGGCCTCGCCATCAGCCTCTCGACCGAGACGCAGAATCCCCTCTACGAAGAATTGCTCGACCAGCAGAAAATCCCCCTCTGCTACTTCGATCGACTGCCCAGCATCAAGCCCGAGACCGATTCAGTCTGTAACGACAACTTTCAGATAGGCTATGATGCCGTAGTACAGCTCTACAAACTGGGTTGCCGACGCATCTGCCACTTCGCCGGGCCTTTGGTCCAGCAGTCCTATGCTGACCGATACAAAGGCTACCGACAGGCGCTCCAGGACCTGAGTCTCCCCTTCCACGAAGAGTGGATGTTCCAGAACTCCATCACCATCGAAGCAGGTACCGAAGCAGCCCAGCGCATTCTCCAGATGGAGGCAGATGAGAGGCCGGACGGCATCTTCTCGGCAGGCGACTTCCCGCCCATCACCGCACTCGACATCTTCCGCCGCAAGGGCATCCTTGTCCCCAAGGACATTGCCATCGTAGGCGTAGCGAATGAGCCCTTCGACAACTATCTGTCCACCCCGCTTGCCTCATTCGACCTGCATCAGCAGCGCATCGGCGAGATGGCGGCACGCCTGCTCCTCTCGCATCTGGGCGAGGTTCCGGAGATGAAACACCCCTCGCACCTCATCGTCAACCACGACCTCATCCTGCGCGAGTCAGCCATCTGATTTGCTTAAGACAACATTCCACCAACCCTAAATAACAATCATCAAAATGACAAGCTTGAAAGACTTTTCACTGGAGGGTAAGAACGCCTGGATCACCGGCGCATCTTACGGTATCGGTTTCAACATCGCCAAGGCATTCGTAGCCGCTGGCGTAAAGACCATCATCTTCAACGACATCAACGAGGCTGCCGTAGAGCGTGGCCTGGCCAACTACAAGGAGGCAGGCATCGAGAACGTCAAGGCATACGTCTGCAACGTCACTGACGAGGTAGCTGTGGCTGAGATGGTCAAGAAGGCTCACGAGGAGGTAGGCGACATCGACATCCTGGTCAACAATGCAGGCATCATCAAGCGCATCCCAATGCACGAGATGAAGCGTTCGGAGTTCCAGCAGGTCATCGACATCGACCTCGTAGGTCCATACATCTGCTCGAGCGCCGTGCTCCCCGAGATGATGGAGCGCAAGGAGGGCAAGATCATCAACATCTGCTCTATGATGTCTGAGCTCGGCCGCGAGACCGTCAGCGCATACGCAGCAGCCAAGGGCGGCCTCAAGATGCTGACCCGAAACATCTGCTCAGAGTACGGCGAGTACAACATCCAGTGCAACGGCATTGGCCCCGGCTACATCGCTACCCCACAGACCGCTCCTCTGCGTGAGCGTCAGCCCGATGGCAGCCGTCACCCATTCGACTCATTCATCTGCGCCAAGACCCCTGCAGGTCGCTGGCTCGATCCTTCAGAGCTTGGTGGTCCAGCCGTATTCCTCGCATCGCACGCTTCTGATGCAGTCAACGGCCACGTGCTCTACGTCGACGGCGGTATCCTCGCCTACATCGGCAAGCAGCCCAAATAAGCTCCGCACTGAAGCTGTGCAACATTGAGACACCCACTTTCGGGTTCCAATTTGCCATCTAAAACTATCAAACCCCGTCAAGGCACCCCCTTGGCGGGGTCCTTTTGTTGAAAAATAAAGGGGTCCAGCATCGAAATTCCAGAAAAATTGCTTATCTTTGCACGCGTAATAGTGTAAAGATGGTTTCTCATTTCATGCACTCCTACCAACTTCCATTGGTCAGTCAGACTGCAACTATTCATCCAACAAAACAATCTAATAAACGTTATCTTTAATGGCAAATGTTATTAAGCTCAAGAAAGGCTTGAACATCAACCTTGAGGGAGCACCTGAAGAGAAGTTTGTGAACGTGAAGGAGGCCCAGAAGGTCACTCTCGTCCCAGACGACTTCGTCATGTGCACCCCTAAGCTTGTTGCCAAAGCCGGTGATGCTGTCAAGGCTGGAGATGTCATCTTCAACGACAAGCAGTATCCAGAGATTAAGTTCGTGAGCCCCGTGAGCGGCACCCTCGAGGAGGTCGTCCGCGGCGACCGACGCAAAGTGCTTGGCATCGTCATTTCGAACGACGGCAAGCAGACCAGTGCCCCACTGCCAGTCATTGATCCCAAGAAGGCTTCTGCCCAGGAGGTCAAGGAGGCAATGCTCGCAGGTGGCGTATGGCCCTTCCTCACCCAGCGTCCTTACGGCGTGCTCGCCAACCCCGCAGTGCAGCCTCGTGACATCTACGTCACCGCGCTCAACACCGCACCTCTCGCCCCCTCGTTCGACGTCATCGTCAAGGGTCAGGAGAAGGAGTTCGAGGCAGGTCTCGCTGCCCTCGCCAAGCTCACCGCTGGCAAGGTCTATGTAGGCGCAGCCGCCGGCACCCAGGTCCCTGCCTGTGCCGAGGAGCTCACCGTCGAGGGTCCCCACCCCGCTGGCAATGCAGGCGTGCAAATCAACAACCACAAGCCCATCAACAAGGGTGAGGTGGTCTGGACCGCCAACGCCCAGGACGTCATCATCATCGGCCGTGTGCTCGGTGGCAAGGCTGACTTCAGCCGTATCATCAGCATCGCAGGTTCCGAGATCGTGGCTCCCGCCTATGCCAAGGTTCAGGCAGGCCAGTCGCTGGCCGAGATCCTGGATGGCAAGGTGAAGCACACCGAGTACAAGCAGCGCGTCATCAATGGCGACGTCCTCACTGGCGAGGCTACAGGTCTCCAGGGCTCGCTGGGCTTCAAGGGGCAGACCGTCACCGTCATCCCTGAGGGCGACACCACCGACGAGATGCTCGGTTGGATTGCTCCCGGTCTGAACCGCTATTCTACCTCCAACACCGGCCTGGCTGGCCTCTTCGGCCTCTTCAAGTCGAAGAAGTGGACGCTCGATGCCCGTCTCAAGGGTGGTCCACGCGCCATGATCGAGAGCGGCAAGTGGGAGGAGGTATTCCCCATGGACATCTATCCCGAGCACCTCTACAAGGCTGCCCTCGCTTTCGACATCGACAAGATGGAGCAGCTGGGCATCTACGAGGTTCTGCCCGAGGACTTCGCTCTGTGTGAGTTCGTCTGCTCGTCGAAGACGCCTGTCACCCAGGTCATCGCCGACGCTCTTGTCAAACTGCGCAAGGAAATGGAATAATTTCACAAATTGACAATTTCACGATTTGACAATCTGCGCCTGACGTGACAACTTCCGGCCAATTGTAAAATTGTAAGATTGTAAAATTGTAAAATGAAATGAAACTTAACGATTACATCAACGAAAAGATTGACCCCCTTTTCCAAAAGGGTGGCAAATATGAGAAGTTCTGGTCGGTCTACGACAGCTTCCATACCTTCCTCTTCGTTCCTCGCCACACCGCACCCCGCAAGGGCGTGCAGGTACACGACTCGGTGGACTCTAAGCGCGTCATCATCATGGTGATCCTCGCCCTGATTCCTGCCTGCCTCGTGGGTATGTGGAACGTCGGTTATCAGCACGACCTGGCCCTCGGCATCAACGATGGCTGGTTCATGCAGTTCCTCTATGGTCTCGTTGCTTTCCTTCCCAAGGTTGTCGTCAGCTACGTTGTCGGTCTCGGCATCGAGATGACCGTCGCCTGCTGGAAGCGCGAAGAGGTAGCCGAGGGCTTCCTTGCCTCTGGCCTCCTCATCCCTATGATCGTTCCTGTCAACACTCCTCTCTGGATGATCGCCGTGGCTACCGCCTTCTCGGTCATCTTTGCCAAGGAGATCTTCGGCGGCACCGGCATGAACATCTTCAACCCTGCCCTCATTACCCGTGCATTCCTCTTCTTCGCCTATCCTAAGGCAATGTCTGGTGACGAGGTATTCGTTCGCACTGGCTCGGCACTGACCAACTCTCCTATCGAGGGCACTCAGGTCATCGACGGCTTCTCGGGCGCTACCCCACTGGCTGCAGTGGCTGACCACTCGTTCGACCCCAACACCTTCTCGACCCTCGACGCTTTCCTCGGTTGCATCCCCGGCTCTATCGCCGAGACCTCGACCCTGGCTATCCTCCTGGGCGCTGCCCTTCTGCTCATCACCAAGGTTGCCAGCTGGCGCATCATGCTCAGCGTCTTCGTAGGCGGTGCAGCCATGGCTGCCGTCGTAGCCTGCGGTGAGGGTGCTCCTACCGTTGCCCAGCAGCTCTGCCTCGGTGGCTTCGCCTTCGGTGCCGTCTTCATGGCCACTGACCCTGTCACCGGCTGCCGCACCAATACGGGCAAGTACATCTACGGTCTCTTCATCGGCGTGATGGCTATCATCATCCGTATGTACAACACCGGCTATCCCGAAGGTATGATGATGGCTATCCTGCTCGGCAATGCCGTGGCTCCTCTCATCGATTATTGTGTTGTCAACTCGAATATCAACAAGCGTGCAAAGCGCATTAAAGCTTAAATGACTATGGCACTGAATCGCAATTCAAATGTATACACTGTCATTTACGCTACCGTTCTGACAGTACTGGTCGCCGTCCTCCTCTCTGCCGCCGCCCTTGGCCTCAAGGACCAGCAGAAGAAGAACACCGACAATGAGAAGAAGCAGCAGATCCTGATGGCTGTCCAGTCGAAGCTCGACGAGACCGTCACCTTCGAGAATGCAGGTGACGTCTGGTCAAAGCTCAATATGGACGAGAATACCTACTACGTCAACCACGAGGGCGAGATCGTCGATGGCGAGGTCAACCCCTTCGAGGTTTCTGCCAAGACCCTCTTCTCTCAAGGCATGGTCAAGGAGGATGCACTGCTCCCCCTCTACCGCGCAGAGGTTGGTGAGAACACCTATTATATTATGACCATGTACGGCGCTGGCCTTTGGGGTCCCATCTGGGGCTACATCGCCGTCGACGCTGAAGGCAACGTAGCAGGCTGCTCGTTCGACCACGACTCCGAGACCGCTGGCCTGGGTGCCAAGATCAAGGACGATCCTGCTTTCGCAGCTTCATTCATTGGCAAAAACATCTACACAGATGGCGAATTCACATCCGTATCGGTCGTCAAGGCCGGTAAGGCTGCCACCTACGGCGGCGAGAAGGTCGATGCCATCACCGGTGCCACCAAGACCTCTGACTGTGTCAGTGTCATGGTCTATGAGTCACTCAAGGGCTACGTTCCTTTCCTGAAGTCGCTCAAAGGCGAAGGCTCATGCTGCCAGAAGGGCGAGGGTTGCTGCGGCAAGTGCGGCGAAGGCTCATGCTGCCAGGCCGACTCCTGCATGATGGACTCCTGCATGATGGACAGCTGCAAGATGGCTGAGTGTCCCAACAAGGCTGAGTAATTGTCAAATTTTCAAATCGTCAAATAAGAATTATGGCAAATGAAAAGAAACCCGGTGTATTCACCGGTCCGCTCTGGAAGAACAACCCCGTCGTTGTCCAGGTGCTTGGTATCTGCTCGGCCCTTGCCGTGACTACGCAGATGAAGCCAGCCCTCGTCATGGGCATCGCCCTGACCTGCGTGCTTGCTTTCGCCAATGTGATTATCTCTCTGCTCCGCAACACCATCCCTAACCGTATCCGTATCATCGTTCAGCTGGTCGTTGTCGCTGCGCTCGTTATCGTTGTCAACCAGATTCTGAAGGCTTACGTCTATGACGTATCCAAGGCGCTGTCGGTCTATGTCGGCCTGATCATCACCAACTGTATCCTCATGGGTCGTCTGGAGGCATTCGCACTGGGCAACAAGCCCTTCCCTGCCCTCCTCGATGGTCTGGGCAATGGTCTGGGCTATGCAGCCATCCTCTTCGTAGTAGCTACTGTCCGTGAGTTCTTCGGCTCCGGCACCCTCTTCGGCTACGACGTCATCGCCCGCTTCGTCAACGAGGGCGGTTATGATGGCTATCAGAACTGCGGCTTCTTCGTGATGCCCTCTGCAGCTCTGATCCTTCTGGGCTGCATCATCTGGTATCTCCGTGCCAAGAACCCCGACCTGCAGGATAAATGAATTAAAAATTAAAAATTAAAAATTAGAAATTAAAACTGATGCAGTCGTTGGAATCAGTAGCCAATGCATCAATTTTTAACTTTTAACTTTTAACTTTTAACTTCACAAAGACTATGGAATATCTAAATCTATTCATCAAGTCGATGTTCATCGACAATATGATCTTTGCGCTGTTCCTGGGTATGTGCTCATACCTGGCAGTGTCAAAGACCGTCAAGACCGCAGTTGGCCTGGGTGCAGCCGTCACCTTTGTGCTGGTTATCACCCTTCCGGTCAACTACCTTCTGAACGAGACAGTGCTGAAGCCCGACTTCTTCGGTCCCGGCATTGACCTCAGCTACCTTTCCTTCATCGTCTTCATCGCCATCATTGCGGCCATCGTTCAGATCGTCGAGATGGTAGTCGAGAAGTTCTTCCCTGCTCTCTACGGTTCGCTCGGTATCTTCCTGCCTCTTATTGCCGTGAACTGCGCCATCCTCGGTGGCTCGCTCTTCATGCAGCAGAAGGAGTTCGAGAACGTCGGCTTCGCCATCACCTACGCCCTCGGCGACGGTCTGGGCTGGCTCTTCGCTATCGCCTGCTTGGCTGCCATCCGTGAGAAGCTCTCCTACAGCAACATTCCTGCTCCTCTGAAGGGCCTGGGCATCACGTTCATCGTGACTGGTCTCATGGCTATCGCCTTCATGAGCTTCAGTGGCATCAAGCTCGGTTAATCAATCAAGGAATCGTAAATAAGTAAATCTGTAAATTATGGAAATGACTTACATTTATGCAATCGTAGTATTCTTGATTGTAATACTCGTGCTCGTAGCTCTCCTGCTCGGCATCAAGGCATGGCTCGTCCCTGCCGGCAACATCAGCATTGATGTCAATGGCAAGAAGAACATTGAGGCAGGCATCGGTACCACAGCTCTCGCAGCTCTCCAGCAGGGCGGCATCTTCCTCTCATCTGCCTGCGGTGGCGGCGGCAAGTGCGGCCAGTGCAAGTGCATCATCGAGGAGGGCGCAGGTGACATCCTGCCCACTGAGGTCGGCTTCTTCAACCGCAAGCAGATCAAGCAGCACTATCGTCTGGCCTGCCAGTCGAAGATCAAGGAGAATGCCAAGATCACCGTTCCGGATGACGTATTCGGCGTTAAGGAATGGGAGTGCACCGTCATCGGCAACAAGAACGTGGCTACGTTCATCAAGGAGTACAAGGTGGCTCTGCCTGCCGGCGAGCACATGAACTTCGAACCTGGTTCGTACGCTCAGATCCGCATTCCTAAGTTCGAGATTGACTATAAGGATTTCGACCATGCCCTCATCGGCGACACTTACCTGCCTGCCTGGGAGAAGTTCCACATGTTCGACCTCCACTGCTCTAACCCCGAGCCTACCATCCGAGCTTACTCGATGGCCAACTATCCTGACGAGGGCGACATCATCACGCTCAACGTCCGTATCGCCACGCCTCCATTCCTGCCACGCGAGCAGCAAAAGCCAGGTGCCAACAACTTCATGCCTGTCAATCCAGGTATCGCTTCTACCTACATCTTCAATCTGAAGCCAGGCGACAAGGTCGTCATGTCAGGTCCTTACGGCGAGTTCCGTCCTCAGTACGGCACCGGTCGTGAGATGATTTGGGTAGGCGGTGGTGCAGGTATGGCTCCTCTCCGCGCACAGATCATGCACCTGCTCAAGGGCAACGGCATCAATCCAGAGGATCGTCAGCGCGAGATGCACTACTTCTATGGTGCTCGTGCTCTCGAGGAGGTTCCATTCCTCGACGACTTCCTGGCTCTCGACAAGGAGTTCCCCAACTTCCACTTCCACCTGGCCCTCGATCGTCCCGATCCCAAGGCCGATGCAGCTGGCATTGCCTACACTCCTGGCTTCGTAGCTCCTGTATTGGGCGACACCTACCTCAAGGCTCACGAGGCTCCAGAGGATTGCGAGTACTACCTCTGCGGTCCTCCGATGATGGCCAAAACCGTGCTTGACCTCCTCCACTCTCTCGGTGTCGAGGACGACATGATCCGCTTCGATAACTTCGGCGGCTAATACATCCCAAACGAAAGGCTGTGTCAAAATCATTGACACAGCCTTTTTCAAATTTCACGGAATAAAAAATTACCGTCTTCGCTACATCCTGTTAGCCGAAGACGGTATTGTTTTTAATAGGGTACTTCAAAGATTACTTCTTGCCCAGCAGCGAGCCCAGTGCACCGATAGCCGAAGCTGCAGCGCTTGCCTTCGAATTGCTGCCACCGAGGATGGAGCCTGCCATGCTGGCGAGGTCACCGACGTTGAAGTTCTTGGCGATATACTGCTGTACCTCGCTCTGGGCTGCCTCGATGCCCTTCTGCTTGAGGAGGCTCATGATGCCGCTCATGTCGAGCTTACCGCTGGTGAGCTGGGTGATGATCTGGGGATTGTTCTGGAAGAACTCTACTAATGCATTCAGATTTGCCATAGTGTTAATGATAGTTTAGGGTTAGGAAATGTGTCAATTTTGACGCTGCAAATTTAAGGATTTCTCTTCGAATATCCAAGAAAAAAGCCAATAAAATAGCTGACAAGAGCAAAATTAAATCCAAATCGGCTGATTTTTGCTCTCAGATTTGGTCAATTGTAAAAAAATGCGTACCTTTGTGCCCAAATATGCGGCCCATGGCGATGCTTGTCTATCATGTACCAGCGTCCAAAGGGTCGTAACCGAAACAGATATGGCAGAAACACAGAATACACTCGACGAACAGTTAGCGCAGGCACAGGCCATCGCCGAATATGGCGATGACAAGATCCAGCACCTCGAATGGACCGAGCACATCCGTCGCCGCCCCGGCATGTACATCGGCAAGCAGGGCGACGGCTCGCACGACGACGACGGCATCTACATCCTCCTCAAGGAGGTCATTGACAACTCCATCGATGAATATGCCATGGGCTTCGGCAAGCGCATCGAAGTCCACGTCTCAGACGAAGGTCACGTTTCGGTGCGTGACTTCGGCCGCGGCATCCCGCTGGGCAAGCTCGATGCCTGCGTCAGCCAGATCAATACGGGCGGCAAGTACGACAGCTCGGTCTTCAAGAAGTCTGTCGGACTGAACGGTGTCGGCCTCAAGGCGGTCAATGCCCTCTCCAGCTACTTCTTCGTCCGAGCCTGCCGCAATGGCGAGAAGAAGGAGATCACCTACGCTGCAGCCAAGAAGATTGCCGAGACCGACATCCTGCCCACCGACGAACCCAACGGCACCTACGTGGAGTTCGTCCCCGACCCCACCATCTTCGAGAACTACAAGTACCGCATGGAGTTCGTCGAGACCCTTGTCCACAACTACACCTACCTGAACACCGGTCTCTCGCTGGTGCTCAACGGACGCCGCCACGTCTCGAAGAACGGCCTTGCCGACCTGCTCAATGCCCGCATGGAGGCGCAACCGCTCTACGAGCCCATCCACCTGCTGGGTGACGACATCGAGGTGGTCATCACGCACGGCAACTCGTACGGCGAGCAGTACTACTCGTTCGTCAACGGTCAGTACACCTCGCTTGGCGGCACCCATCTGGCGGCCTTCAAGGAGGCTACGGCACGCGTCATCAAGGAGTTCTTCACCCAGAAGAACTTCGAGTACAGCGACATCCGCAACGGCATGGTAGCCGCCATCGCCATCAAGATCCAGGAGCCCGTCTTCGAGGCGCAGACCAAGACCAAGCTCGGCTCCACCCGCATCTCGCCCAATCCCGACGACATCACCATCCAGAAGTTCGTAGGCGACTTCCTGAAGCGCGAGCTCGACAACTTCCTGCATCGTGAGGCTGACATCGCCCAGGTGATGCTCGAGAAGATCCAGTCCAACGAGAAGGAGCGCAAGGAGCTGGCAGGCCTCTCGAAGGTGGCCAAGGAGCGTGCCAAGAAGGTCAACCTCCACAACCGCAAGCTGCGCGACTGCCACGTCCACTACAACGACGAGTTCCGAGGCAAGGATCCTTCACTCGACCGCCGCGACGACTCATGCATCTTCATCACCGAGGGCGACTCCGCCTCGGGCTCCATCACCAAGAGCCGCAATGTCGAGACGCAGGCCGTCTTCTCGCTCCGTGGCAAGCCGCTCAACTGCTTCGGCATGACCAAGAAGGTCTGCTACGAGAATGAGGAGTTCAACCTCCTGCAGGCTGCGCTCAACATCGAGGAGGGTCTCGACGGGCTGCGCTACAACAAGGTCATCATTGCCACTGATGCCGATGTGGACGGCATGCACATCCGCCTCTTGATGATGACCTACTTCCTGCAGTTCTTCCCCGAACTGGTGCGCAAGGGCCACGTCTACATCCTCCAGACGCCCCTCTTCCGCGTCCGCAACAAGAAGGTCTGTCGTTACTGCTACACCGACGAGGAGCGCGAAGCCGCCATCCGGGAGTGCGGTGCCACCGCCGAAATCACCCGTTTCAAGGGTCTGGGCGAGATCAGTCCGGACGAGTTCAAGAACTTCATCGGCGCCGACATGCGCCTTGACACCGTCATGCTCCGCAAGGAGGACGCCGTCCATGAGATGCTCGAATACTATATGGGCAAGAACACCATGGAGCGTCAGGAATTCATCATCAACAACCTTGTCATCGAAATCGATGATTTCGAGGAAGGTAAGTAAAATAGATATGAAACTCATTTTTCCAGGTTCATTCGATCCCTTCACCAAGGGGCACGAGTCGGTGGTACGCCGCGCCCTCGACTTCAGCGACGAGATAGTCATCGCCGTCGGTTACAACGGTCTGAAGCGCAATCAGGGCATGTTCTCGGTCGACGAGCGCGTGGCCGACATCAGCGAGTTCTACAAGGACGAGCCCCGCATCAAGGTCATCTCCTACACCACCCTGACCACCGACGTCGCTGCCGAACTCGGCTGCACGCACATCCTGCGCGGCGTGCGTACGGTCATCGACTTCGAGTACGAGCGCTCCCTTGCCGACGTCAATCGCCACCTCACCGGCATCGAGACCATTCTGCTCTTCAACGAGCCCGCCATGGCCCACATCACCTCGACCAACGTCCGCGAGCTCCTCTCGTTCGGCAAGGACGTCTCGGACTTCATGCCCGAAGGCTTCCCGCGGCTCAAAGTCAAGCCCAACAACGAGCCCTACTTCGGCTGATAGGTTCATGACAGTAAGCACCTCCGACTTACATTGATCCCAATAGCAATGCGACATCTCAAGTTTCTGTCCTCCCTGATGCTCGTCCTTACGCTCTGCTCCGGCAGCGCGCAGGCCGACATCTACAGCGACCTGAAGACCCTCAGCACCGTCATCTACAACCTCGATGCCCGCTATGTCGATACCGTCAACACCAGCCAGCTCACCGAAGTCGCCATCCGCGCCATGCTCAAGGAGCTCGACCCCCACTCCACCTATCTCAATGCCCGCGAGACGCGCGAGATGACCGAGGGACTGGGCGGTTCGTTCGAAGGCATCGGCGTCCGCTATCAGATGGAGAACGACACGCTGCTGGTCATCAACACCGTCCCCGGCGGTCCCTCCGAGAAGGTGGGCATCCTCGCCGGCGACCGCATCGTCATGGTGGGCGACTCCTCCATCGCCGGACAGAAGTTCCCCACCACAGAGATCCAGCGCCGCCTCCGTGGCCCCAAGCACTCCATCGTCGACCTCGGAGTCAATCGTCCTGGCGAACGCCAGATGCTGTGGTTCCGCGTCGAGCGCGACAAGATACCCGTCCACAGCATTGACGCCTCTTACCTCATCGCCCCCGGCATCGGCTACATCCGCCTCTCCCGCTTCGGACAGACCACGCCCGAAGAGGTCTCCGACGCCATGGATCAGCTCGAGCTGCAAGGCATGAAGGACCTCATCATCGACCTGCAGGACAATGGCGGCGGCTACCTCAACGCTGCCGTCGAGCTTGCCAACCTCTTCCTCCCCAATGACGAACTGGTAGTCTATACGCAGGGACGTTCTGACGGTCGTCGTGAGTACACTACGCGTCATCTCTCCCCCCACTTCCGTGGCCGTCTCTGCGTACTCATCGACGAGCAGAGCGCCTCCGCCAGCGAGATTTTCGCCGGCTGCATCCAGGACTACGACCGCGGCATCCTCGTGGGGCGTCGCTCTTTCGGCAAGGGTTTGGTCCAGAGCCCCATCCTGCTGCCCAACGGAGGCATGGTGCGCCTCACCGTCTCGCACTACTACACCCCATCGGGCCGCTGCATCCAGAAGCCCTTCACCAAGGGCGACAAGCAGTCCTACGACGAGGACCTGCTCAACCGCCTGCACAGCGGCGAGCTCCTTTCGGCCGACAGCATCCACCTTGCCGACTCGCTCCGTTACTATACGCGCAGCGGGCGCATAGTCTACGGCGGTGGCGGCATCATGCCCGACCTGTTCGTTCCGCTCGACACCACCCGCCTCACGCGTGCCCACCGTGCCGTCATAGCCAAGGGCTCCATCAACCGCTTCGTTATCCAGTACTTCAAGCAGCACCAGGCCCAGATGCACCGTCAGTATCCTTCACTCGATGACTTCCTCGCCCGAGGCACCGGCTACCAGCTCACTGACGACGTCATCGACGGCGTCCTCGACCAGGCACTGCGTGACAGCGTCCAGACCGACAGTCTCGAGTCGCTCCGCACCAACGACGTCTTCCGCCAGCAGCTCCTCGCCTACCTGGCCAACGACCTCTACGAGAGTGGCGCCTACGTCCGCATCATGAACCGTTCGTCCAATGTCGTCCAGGAGGGTCTCCGCCTCCTTGCTGACGATCGCCGCTATCAGTCTTTGCTCATCCCAGAATAACACATACAGTCTATGAAACGTTTCCGTCTCTTCGCAGTTCTCTGCACCGCATTGGCGCTACTCCTCACGCTGACCAGTGCTGACACCCGCCGTCCCATCACCATCTTCATGATCGGTGACTCCACCATGGCCAACAAGCCCCTCGAGGGCGACAACCAGGAGCGTGGCTGGGGCCAGATGCTCTCGGGCTTCTTCACCGACGACATCCACGTCGACAACCACGCACTCAACGGCCGCTCCTCCCTCTCGTTCATCAACGAGGGTCGCTGGCAGGAGGTCTATGACGCCATCCAACCCGGCGACTATGTCTTCATCCAGTTCGGACACAACGACGAGAAGATCAAGTCCGAGAACCGCGGCACCCGTCCCGGCACACCCGAGCCTGCCCTCTGCCCCGACCAGTGGGGCCGTCCCGCCTCGTTCGATGACAATCTGCGCAAGTTTGTCAACGAGACGCGCGCGAAGGGTGGCATCCCCGTTCTCTTCAACTGCATCGCCCGTCGCTCCTTCTTCGAGAACAAGAACGCCGCCGAGGAGGATGACCTCTTCGGCAAGGGCATCACGCTCAAGGCCGAAGGCGACTCGCTGGTCGAGACCCACATCATCACCCGTGGCGACGGCACCGTCGATGACTACCTCGAGGCACCACGCCGCGTGGCACGAGAGCTCAATGTGCCCTTCGTCGAGATGAATGCCATCTCGAAGCAGGTAATCCAGGGCGAGGGTGTCGAGGGCTCCAAGAGCCTCTTCTGCTGGCTCCCAGCCAACACCTACGCCGCCTGCCCTAAGGGACGCGAAGACAACACCCACCTGCGCATCAGCGGTGCACGCAAGCTCTGCCGTGCCACCATCGACGCCATCGGCGAGGCTGTCCCTGCCCTCAAGCCCTATATCCGCAAGTACGACCTTGTCGTCGCTCAGGATGGTTCGGGCGACTACATGACCATCCAGGAGGCCATCAATGCCGTACCCGACTACAACGGCGAAGAGCTCCAGATTCTCATTGCCCCCGGCACTTACAAGGAGAAGCTCGTCATTCCTGAATCGAAGAGCCACGTCACTCTCATCGCACGCACCGAGGGCGAAGTCATCATTTCGTACGATGACTATGCCTCGCGTCCGGCTGCCCTCACGGGGCGCAATGTAGGCACCTCTGGTTCCTCATCGGTCTACATCTACGCTCCCTACTTCGAGGCTGACGGCATCGTCTTCGAGAACACCGCCTCCAACCAGTCCTTTGCCGAGGGAGGACGTGGCGTAGGCCAGGCTGTCGCCGTGCTGGTGGCTGGCGACTGCGCCGTCTTCCGCCGCTGCCGCTTCCTGGGTCATCAGGATACGCTCTACGCCTTCGGCCGCAAGTCCGACCCCAAGACCGAGGCTGCCAAAGCAGCAGCTCAAACGCAGCTGATACCCGCCAACATGCAGAGCCGCCAGTACTACGAGGACTGCTACATAGCCGGCACCGTCGACTACATCTTCGGCTGGGCGACTGCCTATTTCAACCGCTGCGAGCTCCATTGCCTCAGTGGGGGCTACGTCACTGCTGCCGCTACGCCTCAGGGTCAGGAATATGGCTACGTCTTCAACGAATGCCACATCACTGCCGAGCCAGGCGTGAAGACCTATCTGGGCCGTCCATGGCGCAACTACGCGCAGGTCGTCTATCTCAACTGCGAAATGGATGACTGCGTCGAGGCTGCAGGCTGGCACAACTGGCCTAACAAGGAGACCGGCCGCGACGGCTCCAACACCGCCTTCTATGCTGAGTATCAGAGCCACGGTCCCGGTGCCAATGCGAAGGGCCGCGTCAAGTGGTCCAAGCAGCTCACCGCCAACGAGGCCCAGCACTACACTGCCGCCGAGGTCCTCAAGGGCTATGACGGATGGAACCCGGTGAAGTGAAAAAGGGAAAGAGGTCTCCCCTCCCAGCCTCCGGCATCCCCCTTTAAGGGGGAACGAGGGGGTCTCCCAAAGTCCCTAAAATCCCCAAAATTCCTAAATTGTAAATTATGAAATATATTTCATTCCTTCTCACCACTGCGCTCCTGCTCGCTGTCAGCTGCACCTCACAGCAGCAGCCTCAGGACGAGCCCATGTCGGTTCGCATGGTCCACAGCGAACTGCTGCGCAATCCTGACTGCGTCACCATCGACTACAACACGCAGCTCAAGTGGAACTACACCCATGGCCTGCTCCTCCAGTCCATGCTCCTCACCGAGCAGCAGTATCCCGACATCGCCCCCGAGGTCGATGCCTATGTGCGTCACTACGTCGACACCATCATCCACGATGATGGCAGCATCGAGCGCTACAAGCTCACCAACTACACCCTCGACCACATCAATGCAGGCAAGATGCTGATGCTAGCCTACGACAAGTGGCCCGAGCCCCGCCTGCGTCAAGCGCTCGATACACTCTACACGCAGCTCCAGTCGCATCCTCGTACCATGGAGGGTGGCTTCTGGCACAAGAAGGCCTATCCCCACCAGATGTGGCTCGACGGCATCTACATGGAGGCTCCCTTCTATGCCGAGTATGCCCAGCGCTTCCTCACGGGTGCCGCTCAGGACAGTGCCTATGCCGACGTGGTCAACCAGTTCATGGTCGTAGCCCGTCACACCTACGATCCCGCCAATGGCCTCTACCGCCATGCCTGGGACGAGAGCCATGAGATGCCCTGGTCAAATCCCGAGACCGGACAGGCGCCTCACGTCTGGGGCCGTGCCTTGGGCTGGTATGCAATGGCCATGGTCGACGTGCTCGGCTTCCTGCCTGATGGCAATACGGGCCGCGACAGCATCGAGTCGTTGCTCCTTCCTCTCTGCGAACATCTGCTGCCTCTCCAGCAGGAGAGCGGTGCCTGGCAACAGGTCATTGACCAGACCGGTCGCGAAGGCAACTACGACGAGACCTCTTGCACCGCCATGTTCGCCTACACCTTCATGAAGGGAGCCCTGCTCGGTGTGCTTCCTGCCGAATACTGGCAGCGTGGCTACGACACCTGGCAGCGACTCACCCAGAACTTCATCGTCGAGGATGTCGATGGTCAGGGTCAGCCCTCTGGCACCATCAGCATCACCCGTGTCTGCGGTGTGGCCGGTCTCGGCGGCACCCCCTATCGCAGTGGCGACTTCGACTACTATGTAGGCGAGATCATCCGCGACAACGACCCCAAGGGCGTCGGTCCCTACATCATGGCTTCGTTGATGGCTGAGAAGTATGGACCAAAGCCTGAATTATAATTCAGGAGTTATTAGTTAGGAAGTTATCAGTTAGGTCCATGCTCCGAAAGGTTAGTTAGGTCCATGCTCCGAAAGGGTTCAGTACAACTACGCAGGAGGTAATAACTAATAATTGATAACTAGTTACTGATTATCAGTAACTCTGCATGAAGAATGCAAGCAAAGCAAGTAATTCTCATTCTATATATCATCATCAACTACTATGTTCAAATTTCTTAAAGCTCGTCACAAGCAGACCTACATCAGCATCGCCTGGAAGTTCAAGGTCTGGCCTGAGCGTGTCTACAAGCTGGCACACGGCAAGCATGCCCACAGTTCCAAGGATCACAAAATCACCCACGAACTCCTCTCCCAAGGCATCATCCATCGTCACGCCGAGAGCAGCAGTTTCGACGGCAACTGATCGGAGCCTCCTGTTCGGTACATAGCCAATGAATATCCCCCTCGACCCGAATATGGATTGAGGGGGATATTGTTTATTGATAATCTACGGCGTCAGCGTCTATAGCGACTATAGATCCTATAGCACCTATAGCATCTATAGCGTCTATTAGCGTCTGCCAGACCTGGACTGACCGCTACCATTGCCCTGAGGCTTGCTGCTGCTGCCGCTGCCATTGCCCTGAGGC
>R14__coassemble_451_pt1 | contig 28671 bp, 19 predicted proteins | sample R14__metabat2_high_PE_017 | metagenome-assembled genome bin R14 | reverse complement strand
GCAGCCTCAACCCGAGCGGCCTCGCCGCAAGTCATGGGTGAAGCGCACCATTCTGGGCCTCGTGCTCGGCATGGTGCTGCTCGTCGTGTTGCTGCCGGCACTGCTCTACATCCCCGCCGTGCAGGACTTCGCCTGCCGCACCGCGGTCGGCTACCTCAACAGCACGTCAGACGACCTGGAGTACAGCGTGGGGCAGATACGCATCGGCTTCCCCCTCCGCCTCCGCGTCAGTGACGTGGGCATCACCCATCGGCAGACGGGGCAGGTGATGCTCCATCTGGGCCTGCTCGAGACAGGTCTGGATGACATCCCCATCAGTCAGCCTTACTTCATCCTGAACCGCGTCCACATCGAGGACGTGGCGCTCAGCATGGACTCATTGACCCATTCGTTCGGCATGTCGGGTCAGCTGCATCATCTCGATGCCGTGCAGGTGGCCTTCGATCCGATGAACTATCAGATACGCCTCGCCGAGGCGCGCATTGACAATCCTGACGTGCTGCTCTACATCGGTCCTTCCGAACCCGATTCGATTGACGAGGAGAGCAAGCCCTGGAGCGTGGGGGTGGAGCGACTGACATTGCACAACGGACGTGTGGGGCTCGACATGAGCAACGTGAGCCTCAGTGACGCACTGTCCAGTCCCCGCCATACCCGCTATCTGGATTACCATCACCTGCTCTGCTCGGACATCGACCTTGAGGCGGAACGCATCCTCTATGCACCCGGATTGATTCAGGCGAATGTGAACCTCTTCAAGGCACGGGAGGAGAACTCCGGGCTCGACGTGGAGCAACTGGGCGTGAACTTCCGCATGGAGGATGACCTCATCGCCGCCAACAGCATCGACCTGCAGCTGGCTGACGAGGACTACCTCAAGGGCGACTTCGTGCTGGACCTGCATTTGCTGGACTCCATCCCCGACGGCTATGCCATGACCGACCTGCGCCTTGGCATCGACTCGCTGAACCTGTTCCGCCTTGCCACTCCCTATCTTCCTGCACTCGAACCCAACTGGATAGCCCCGCGCGCTGAGGTTCACCTCAGTGCACGCATGACGCCCGACTCGCTGGAACTGCCAGCTCTCTCGCTCGACATCCCCGGCTATGCCGAGGTCAATGTGGAGGGTCTGGGCGACCATATCTTCGATAACAAGCAACGCTCGGCGGCGGCTACGCTGAAGGGCGCTTTGACCCATGCCGACTTCCTGCTCTCGAGCTTCGTGGCTGCCCCGAAGGAACGCAGCTATTGCCTGCCTGACAGCATCGAGGTGGACATGGAGGCTACGCAGCGACAGCAACGGTTCACTGCACGCGTCGACATGAAGCAGCATGGCGAGGACTGCCTGCAGGCCAATGGTAACTACGACCTCGAGACCGAGGCTTACCACCTCTCCGCTGCTACCTGGGGGCTCAACGTGAGCGACTTCGTGCCCGCTCTCGTCGCCGACCAGATGCATGCCCGTGTGGAGGCCGACGGCCGCCACTTCGCCTTCCCGAGCAAGTACACGAGGCTCGATGCCCAGGTGACTATCGATTCGCTCCTGTTGGTCGACTCGCTGGGCCATGTGGACTACCTCAATGCCATCTATGCCAATGCCTCGCTGCTGGGGGGCAACTATGTCATGGACCTGCAGTCGCAATATCCGTATGCCCAGCTCGACACCCATCTGGAGGGCTGCTATCTGCGTGACACGCTGTCGGCACGCGGCTTCCTGAATGTGCCCCACGTCGACCTGGCGCGCCTGCCGCTGGGCTATGCACGGCAGGGCCTTGGTACCATAGGCGTGCTGAGCCAACTGGATATCGCCTACGACTGGAAGGAACGTGCTCACGTCTATATGCGCATGGATTCGCTGTCGTATATTGACCAGACGACCCATCTGCGCTACGACAGCATCCTCGTCTCGCTCGACTCTGAGCCTGGGTCGCTCGATGCCGACCTCTATGGCGGTGATGCCAGCCTCTGCCTCCGCACCGACCGCAGCATCAAGCAGCTTCCTGCCGTGCTCGACACGTTGATGGCGGAGGTGAAGCACCAGGTGGAGGCGTTCTCGTTCGACTTCAATGCCATCCAGCGGAAGCTGCCCTCGCTGCAGGCTGACTTCCAGATGGCACACCAGAATCCTTTCTACCAGTCGTTCGAGTACCATACGGGCTATGCCTTCAAGAGCGTCAACCTCCACGCCAGCAATGACGATGAGCTCAGCGTCGATGCCAATGTCATCGAACTGCTGGATGCCAGCGGCAGCGTCGACTTCGACACCCTCTCGATTCTGTTGAGGCCAACGACCTCCCAACCTCATAACCTTATAACCTCCGAACCTCAAAACCTCACGATCTCCGAACCTCATAACCTCAGCCCCTCAGCCCCTCAGCACTCCTACGCCTACGCTCTCCATGCTCTGCACATCGACCCCAAGGCGCGCAAGACCTACGACGTCCATGCCGATGGTCGCATCATGCCTGACAGCATCACCGTCGACCTGAACTACATCAACGGTACCTACCAGACTATCTACGATGTGATGGCGTCGCTCGCTGTCCGTCCCGACTCGGTGACGCTGCATCTCGAGAAGGATCCGACGCTCTACGAGCAGCCCTTTACGGTCAATCCGGACAACTTCCTCAGCGTGATGCACTTCCTTCACCCAGAGGACCGTGCCCTCGCCACGCATGCCCGCATGAAGTTGCAGGGACCGCGTGACCTGTCGCTCAACCTCTACTCGCGTCGGAATCCTCGCGTCGAACACGGCAACCAGCTGCTCCTGCTGATGCGCAACCTCGACCTCGGCTATGCTACCGAGGTCATGGAATGGGAGGGCAATGCAGGCGGACGCTCGGACCTCATGGCTGCCATCAACATCTCGCCTGACAGTATTACGGCTGACCTCCGTTCGGGCATCAAGACTTTCCACCTGGGCGACTATCGTGCCGACACGCTCGCCTTCAATGGCAAGTTCCTCATGGAGGGCCCCCGCAAGGATGTCGATGGCGTGCTCACCGTCGACAGCATCGTCAAGCTCCGCGTGGATGCCGATCTGGGCGACAGTGTCAACGTGCACACCTGGCTGGAGGAGTTGCCTCTGCCATTGGTCAATACCTTCCTGCCCAGCAACATGGAGCTCTCCGGCACCACCACGGGCGAGCTTACGATGCGGGGCAAGGACGTGGAACATGCCGAGGTCAACGCCTTCCTGACCATGCAGGATGCCGCGCTCGGCTATCATGACCTCGACGCCCAGCTGCGCTTCTGTGACGATACACTCTACCTGCGCAACAACCGTCTCATGCTGCGTGACTACAAGCTCTACGGCGCCAACCAGAACCCTGTCACCATCCGTGGCCTCGTGGACCTCAGCAAGGACGTGTCGAATCCCGGCATCAACCTCAACATCTCCGGCCAGAAGGTGCGCCTCATCGACAATCAGAAGGTGCGCCTCAAGGACCAGTACATCTGCGGACGTCTGCCCATCAGCCCGGACATCAAGATACGAGGCACGCTCAACCGCATGCAGGTCAGTGGTTCGCTGGACGTCCTGTCGGGTACCGACCTGCAGTACTACATGAGCGATGACCCTCTGCAGTCGACCAGCAAGGTCGACCAGCTCGTCGAATTTGTCAGCTTCCGCCAGCTCGACCATGAGTTGGCTACGGGTGGCATGAAACGCCGTCCTCCGATGCAGGACCGTGCCGAGGAGGGCCTCAACGTCAGCCTTCATATCAACATTGACCGTGACGTCAAGGTCACCGCCCATCTGGCAGGCGTCGACAACAACAAGGTCAACATCGTGGGCGGTGGCGACCTGCTCCTCGCCACTGACAACCACGGAGACCTCGTGATGAACGGCACTTATGACGTGACGAGCGGCAAGGTGGACTATAAGTTGCCCATCCTCCCCGTGGTCAAGACCTTCAACATCGCCAATACGAGCAACGTCTCCTGGTCGGGCCGTGCTCCTGGTGACCCCATCATCGACATCACCGCCACCGAGGAAGTGCGCACGACGGTCAACGACGACCAGGGTTCGCGCCTCGTGCGCTTCCTGGTCACCATTCAGATCAGCGGTACGCTCGAGGAACTCAACATGACCTTCGACTGCACGGCTCCTGACGATGGCGCCATCAGTTCCGACATCGCCAGCCTCTCGAATGACGAACGTTCCAAGGCTGCCATCATGTTGCTGGTCACCCAGACCTATGTCGGTCCCTCCAGCACCAGTTCGGTGGGACTGGGCGCTGCCAATGCAGCCCTCAACTCGGTGCTCAATCGCCAGATGGACTCGATGCTCGACAACATGAAGGGCACCAGTGTCGACGTCGGTATGGACATCTACAATACCGAGACCGGCGCCACCCGCACCAGCTATTCGGTCAAGGTGTCGCAGAACCTCTTCAACGACCGCTTCCGTGCCACCATCGGCGGTCAGATCAACTCGGGCGGAGACATCGGCCAGAGCCAGGGTGCCCGCCTGGGCGACATGTCGCTGGAATGGCTCATCAAGAAGGATGGTTCGCACTACCTCAAGCTGTTCCGTCGCACCAACTACGAGTCGGTGCTCGAGGGCGAACTCATCGAGACGGGTGTCAGCTACGTGCAGGAACGCACGGGCTACCGCTTCCGTCAGCTCTTTATGCCTACCAACAAGAAGCGTCAGGCGCGCATCAACGCCATGATTCAGGAACTGCGTGCAAAGGAGGAGGAAGAGGAACGCCAATCGCGTCGCCGTCAGCTGCGTCAAGGTGGCGACAGTACGCAGTCGCATCAGAGCGACACCCTGCGGCAGTCGCTCCCGGACTCGCTCCGTCAGTCACACTCCAACCAGTCCGGTGATTCGCACCCCAACCCGTCCGGCGATTCGCACCCAGCCTCGTCGGGCATACTGCCGCACGAAGATTGACCGCGACTTCGAACACTCGCGCTAACCCAGTTTAAGGATGAAAGCATTGCACCTACATACCTCCCTTGAGAACCTCAGCCGTCGGCTGAGGCATTTCGGGGTGCGTCATACATTATATAATTTAATATACGTGGTGCTTTATGCGGCGTTCATCGCTTCATGCAGCACCACCAGCCACCTGCCCGATGGGGAGGTGCTCTACACGGGTGTGAGCCACATTGAACAGCACAAAGTAGATACGCTCGACGAGAAAGTGAAGTCGGTGGTGGCCACGGCACTCGAGGTGGCGCCCAACTCGGCATTCCTCGGCTCGGCTTACCGGCAGTCGTTCATGCCCTTCGGCCTCTGGATCTACAACGGCCTCTATACAGAGAAGGAGCATGGCTTGCGTCACTGGATCTGGAGTCATTTCAAGTCCGACCCGACGCTGGTGAGTCAGGTCAACCCCGCCCTGCGAGCCAAGGCGGCAGAGGCAGCCCTCAAGGACGAGGGCTACTTCGATGCATCGGTAGGCTTCGATACCGTCTATGAGTCCGACGACCATCGGAAGGCAAAGATTGCCTACGATGTCACCTTTCAGCATCATGCCCGTCTCGGCTCGGTCACTTATATGCAGGGGCGTGATGCCCGCGTCGACAGCATCGTGCGACATACGCTCGTGCAGGGGAAGTTGCATCCTGGCGACCGCTTCTCGGCTGCTAACCTCGAGGCCGAAAAACAGCGTATCGCTGCGGCCCTGCAGGACTCGGGCTACTTCTTCTTCCAGCCGGACCATGTCCGCTTCCTGGGCGACAGCACTTCGCATGACAATACCGTCAACCTCCGCGTCCTGGTCGGCGCCGGCGCCGATGCGAAGGCCCTTGCTCCCTGTACCATCGACAGCGTCCACTACAAGCTTGACATGGGTGCAGGACTCAAGTCGCAGAACTACGATACGCTGCGTTATGTCACCGTTGGCTATAGCGGACCTCAGCAGATTCATACCAAGACACTGCGCCGTTCGCTCGGCTTCCGTCGGCATGCCCTCTATAATCCCGATCGCATCACGCTGGCGCGCACGCTGCTCTCCCGCCTCAATACGTTCCGCTACACCACCACCGAATTCCAGGTGCTCCATGCTGCGGGCGACACCATTGGGCGTTCCCAGCTCGCCATCCTGAATCCGGACAAGGAGACGTTCGGCTCGGAAATTGCCTCTCTCGGTTCGGAACTCGACGCTCTGCAGGCTCCCCTCCTTTTCGATACGACAAGCCTCCGACTCAACATCAACGCCACCTTCGACTATCCCTGGCAGGGTACTACCGAAGTGGGCTGTGTCTACAAGGACAATCAGCAGGCGGGTCCAGGCGTCACCTTCACCGCCATGAGGCGCAACCTGTGGGGTGGGGGCGAGAAGTTGACGTTCACCCTCGATGGATCGTACGAATGGAACACTGGCAAGGGTTCCAGCTCGGGCGACGGACTGGTCAACAGTTATGAATTCGGCGCCAAGGTGGCGCTGTCGGTGCCTCGACTGCAGTTGCCTCACCTCTTTCAGCCTAACCGTGAACGACCTGTCTCATCGAACTACAGCGTGAGCTTCGACTGGATGCGCCGTGCCGGCCTCTTCGAGATGATCAAGGCAAGTGGCGCCATCGAGTACAGCTTCAGCTTCAACAAGCGCAACACTCTCACCTTCACCCCGCTCAAACTCTCCTACGTTTCCATACCCAAGTGGTCTGACAAGTTCGAAAAAATTGTCGATGAGCGCAGCAGCCTTCGGCATGCCTTCGAGGATCAGTTCATTCCGCAGATGCAGGTGGCATGGACTTACGACAATGCCTCTGACGGCAGCAGCCGTCCCTCCAGTCAGTACATCAACGTCACCCTTGCTGAGGCGGGAGGACTTACCGACCTCGCCATGGGAACGTTCGGATCGCATCGCGAGCAGGGTGAACGTCAGCTCTTCTATCAGCCCTTCTCGCAATTTGTGAAGGGTACTTTCGAGGTGCGCAACCTCTGGCGCATTACTTCGCGCCTGAATCTCGCCAGTCGTCTGCTGGGCGGCATCGCCTATGCTTATGGCAATTCTGAGGAGTTGCCTTATAGTGAGACGTTCTTCATCGGAGGTCCTAACTCCTTGCGTGGATTTTCGGTGCGTGGTGTGGGTCCTGGTTCTACGATGTACTATGATGCCCTCTCAAGCCAGTACGATTACCTGGAGCGATATGGAGACATTAAGCTTGAGGGCAATCTGGAACTGCGTTTCCCCATCGCAGGCAGCCTTTATGGCGCCTTGTTCCTCGATGCCGGTAACATCTGGCAGCACAAGTCCGTAGATATCTTCTCCGACTGGGAGTTCGATTACGAAACCATGTATAGGGAGATTTGCGAACTGGAGGGGGTAGATGAAATAGAAGGATGTAGCCCCGAGAAACTAAAGGATTTGATGGAGGCGATAGTGGCCGTTTATAACGATGGACGTACCATGCAGGGCAACTTCTTCAAGCAGTTGGCGCTCAATACGGGTCTGGGCTTCCGCCTCGACCTGGGAATGCTTGTGCTCCGTTTCGACATAGGTGTGCCGCTTCATAACCCCAACAGCGTGAATCGGGACTATTTCAATTGCACCAGCCGATTCTTCAAGAACCTCGGCTACAACCTCGCTGTCGGTTATCCATTCTAACCTCATAACCTTACAACCTCATAACCTCACAACCTCACAACCTTACAACCTCCATTGAAACCTCAATGTGCCAAAAGCACCTAATCGTCACCTCAATTTGCATTTTATTGCACGCGTTATTTGCACAAGTTATGAAAAGTGATTATCTTTGCGCCGGTATATTGCCTCAGAATACCCATTGACAAAGACTTTTATAGTACAATATAACAGTACCAATTTAAATTATAAAAATTATGGTTTATTCAAAAGAAGTGGAAAACATGTGCTGCGTCACCAAGGGCGCAAATCATGAGAATGCACCTATCCCTGAAGAGGGCAAGTGGATTCACGCAAAAGAGATCAAGGACATTTCTGGTTTCTCACACGGCATTGGCTGGTGCGCTCCTCAGCAGGGTACCTGCAAGCTCTCTCTCAACGTCAAGGAGGGTGTCATCGAGGAGTGCCTCGTTGAGACCGTCGGCTGCTCAGGCATGACTCACTCTGCCGCTATGGCATCTGAGATCCTCCCTGGCAAGACCATCCTCGAGGCCCTCAACACCGACCTCGTCTGCGACGCCATCAACACCGCCATGCGCGAGCTCTTCCTCCAGATTGTCTACGGTCGTACCCAGTCAGCCTTCTCTGAGGGCGGTCTCGTCGTCGGCGCAGGCCTCGAGGATCTCGGCAAGGGTCTCATCTCGCAGGTTGGTACCATGTACGGCACCAAGCTCAAGGGCACCCGTTACCTCCAGATGACCGAGGGTTACTGCACCCGCATGGCTCTCGATGCCAACAACGAGGTTATCGGCTACGAGTTCGTTCACATGGGCAAGATGATGCAGTGGATCAAGGAAGGCATGGATGCCAACGAGGCTGTCAAGAAGGCAACCGGCACCTACGGCCGCTTCAAGGACGCTGTCAAGTACATCGACCCACGTAAGGAGTGATACTAACAAATTAAAAATTAATAATTAAAAATTAAAAATTGATTGTTCGCCATGCTCGATAAGTTCATACAGGTCTACACCATCATCGTCACGATCCTCATCGTGGTAGCGCTGATAGGGGCAGGGTACTGCTTCTTCGGGATGAACTATCCTGTGGCTGCCGTCGGCTGTCTGTTCCTGGCAGTCATCTTCGCGCTGATGCTCTTTGTGACCCGCACCTTTGTGCGACGCAATCAGCCCAAGGCAAAGAAGAAGGGCGCCCGCTGGTGAACCATTAATCTTTAACTTTTAACTTTTAACTATAGAAAAACTATGGCATTATTTGAAAGTTACGATCGCCGTATCGCTCAGATTGAGAAGGCTCTGAACGAGGTCGGTATCAAGGATCTTGACGAGGCTAAGGCCATCTGCGACGCCCATGGCGTAGATCCATATGCAATGTGTGAGTCAACCCAGCCTATCTGCTTCGAGAACGCTAAGTGGGCATACGTCATCGGTGCTGCTATCGCTCTGAAGAAGAACTGCAAGGTAGCTGCTGACGCTGCTGAGGCTATCGGCCTCGGTCTGCAGGCTATGTGTATCCCCGGCTCTGTAGCTGACGACCGTAAGGTCGGTATCGGCCACGGCGAGCTCGCTGCACGTCTGCTCCGTGAGGAGACCCAGTGCTTCGCATTCCTCGCTGGTCACGAGTCTTACGCTGCCGCTGAGGGCGCTATCAAGATTGCTGAGATGGCCAACAAGGTTCGCAAGAACCCACTCCGCGTCATCCTGAACGGTCTCGGCAAGGACGCTGCCAAGATCATCTCTCGTATCAATGGCTTCACCTATGTCCAGACTGAGTTCGACTTCTATACTGGCGAGGTCAAGACTGTTGCTGAGACTCCATACTCTGACGGTCTCCGTGCCAAGGTTAAGTGCTACGGCGCTAACGACGTTCGCGAGGGCGTTGCCATCATGTGGAAGGAGGATGTCGATGTCTCTATCACTGGCAACTCTACCAACCCAACCCGCTTCCAGCACCCAGTAGCAGGTACCTACTTCAAGGAGCGTACCCGCGCCGGCAAGCCTTACTTCTCGGTAGCTTCTGGTGGCGGCACAGGCCGTACCCTTCACCCAGACAACATGGCTGCAGGTCCTAGCTCTTACGGCATGACCGACACCATGGGCCGCATGCACTCTTCTGCTCAGTTCGCAGGCTCTTCTTCAGTTCCTGCTCACGTCGAGATGATGGGCTTCATGGGCATGGGCAACAACCCAATGGTAGGCTGCACCGTAGCCGTCGCCGTTGCTGTCGCTCAGGCACTCGCTAAGTAAGCATATTCTTCACTGGATCTAGGACTGGTTTTCTGAACTGGTTCTAGATCTAGTTTTAAATCTAGTTCTAAAACTAGCTCTAAAAACTAGTCCCATAATTACTCCTAATCAAAATAAAATCTTGCCCTATGGAAAATAACTCCATCGAGCAGAAGTTCACTTTTCTGCGCAAGCAGAAGGACTGGATGCGAAACTGGTTTTTCCAGAAGTCGGAGGTGTTATACCGGCTGTCCTATTACTTCACTGAGAAGTACATGAATCGCTATAAGGACCGCACGGTCGATCAGATGGTTCAGGCAGCACGTTCTGGCCAACAGAACATCATTGAGGGTAAGACCGATGGAGTCACTTCTTTCGAAACCGAAATCAAGCTCCTCGGCATCGCTCGTGGTAGCATCCAGGAGCTTCAGAAAGATTACGATGATTATTTGAATACGAGACACCTTGTCCGATGGAATACCCATCATCCTCGCTATGATTCGATGTTGAAGTTCTGTCGCAGTCACAACAGGGTCCAGGATTATGAGCCTCTTTTCGTCCAATATGACGAGGAGGCTTTGTGCAATATGGCTGCTCTCAAATAGATAACTCAATCCATTTCGATCATTTCGAAGTCACCTCGGACCCGCGAGGAGGATTTCATGGTCAAATAATTTAGAATAACGACAAGAAACAAATGAAAAATTTCAAATCAATGTCAGCCCTGCTGCTTGCCACCGCATTGGTCAGCTGCTCGGGCAACAAGCCCGCTGAGACGCACGAGGCTTACCGTATCAACAAGTTCGAGAATGATCCCTATGTAGCCGAGGTTTGGTGGGGACAGGACTACGATGAGGCAGCAGCGGTCGCTTACCTCGATGGCCGCTTTCACTACCTCGATACCGTTGCTGCCACCTCGCAGGAGGCATCTGCCATTGAGCAGGAGACAGCTTCATCCGCTGCCACCGAGCAGCCACAGGGGCTCTGCTCTTCCTGGCGTAAGGGTGACTATCATGGACGCAACATCGACTGGACGATGCAGGACTTCGTTTCATTGGTAATCCACATGCCCAAGATTGGCGATCATCATGCCTGGGTGGGCGTCATCGCCGGTGCCCCCTCGTGCAACAAGGATCTCGTAGACCAGAACGAGATGATTCCTGAGCAGATGCGTGCCTATCTCCCCACTATGGTAGTTGATGGTATCAACGACTGCGGTGTCTGCATCAATCACAACATCGTACCCTATGACCAGAAACTCAAGCCTGCCTATGCCGAGACTGGCGATATCGTTTCGAGCCAGCTGGTCGCTCACGTCCTGAGCAATTGTGCTACTGCTGCCGCTGCAGTCGAAGAGTTCCAGAACCACACCAAGGTCGCCCAGTCCATCGTCAAGATTGCGCACGACTACTCGCACTTCCTGCTCTCCGATCCTACCGAGAGCTATGTGCTCGAGTGGGTCAACAACGAGTACGTAGCCACCCGCTTCACTCGCGCAGAGGACGATATGTTCCGTTCTGCCAATGGCAATCCCGCCATCATGACCAATTTCTTCGTCGCTGAGGGCGAGAAGTATGGTGTGGGTACGCAGGAGTTCTACGTGCATCATCCCATGGCTGCCGGCGTCGAGCGCTACAATGTCATCGCAGAAATGCTCCCCGCTGCACAGACCGAGGAGGACCACATGAACATCTGCCGCGCCGTCTGGTACAAGCCTTTCTGTGAAGGCGACCGCTTCTGGCCCACCGAGAATGCCGGCAACTACGGCCTTGACACTGAGAAGGGCAAAGCCTACTGGTACTGGCCAACCCCCGACGACATCCATTACATGGAGACCGACAGCATCTATGCTGCTGCTGTAGAAATGTTGGGCAGCGAGGGATTCCAGAGCTACTTCGTTGACTTCAAGGCCAATCACAACAAGCTCGAGAAGGGAAATGGCTACTGGTATACCCAGCACTCCGTCGTCTTCAATATCAAGGAGCGCAGTTGCGCCTTCATCGGCATGGAGGGTCAGTTCTGCGCTGACATCAAGCACTTCACCGTCGACTGATTATCTTAGGAAAGTCCGGAGAACTTTCCAGTCCCCGGACTTCCACTGTTCCTGCATTTGTCCTAAAGTTTCCCTGGGACTTTCTCATCAGGCAGCTAATCAATAGCGTATCCCCAGGTCATTCCCTCAGGCAATTAACCAATAGCGTATCCCTATGTCATTTACCTCAGGCAACTTCATGCTGATAGCCAGCATTCTGCTCATGGCAGGCATCTTTATCCAGAAGCCAGGCTACCGGTTCGGATTCCCCACGCTGCTGCTCTTCCTGCTCGTCGGCATGGCGTTCGGCTGCGACGGCTTCGGCGTACAGTTCGACAGCGTCAAGGATGCGCAGTTCATCGGGATGCTTTCGCTCTCGATCATCCTCTTCAATGGCGGTCTCGGTACGCGCATCAAGGATATTCAGCCGGTGCTCCGTCCGGGCACTGTGTTGGCCACGTTGGGCGTGTTGCTCACCTCGGTGGTGACAGGATTCTTCGTCTGGTGGATCAGCGGCTTCTCCTGGACCACCATACACTTTGCCCTGTTGCCCTCCATCCTGTTGGCCGCCACCATGTCGAGCACGGACTCGGCATCGGTCTTCGGCATCCTCGGGGCACAGAAGGTCAAGCTCAAGCACAACCTTCGTCCCATGCTCGAACTTGAGTCCGGTTCGAACGATCCCGTGGCATTCCTGCTCACCACGATGTTGGTCAATGTGCTTTCGACGGGCGATGCCTTCGAGCCGCTCCAGTTGCTCAAGATGTTCATCGTGCAGTTCTCGGTGGGTCTGATGCTGGGCTTCGGCTTCGGCAGGTTGGGCGTCTGGATGCTCAATCACCTCAAGCTCGACAACCGCGCCCTCTATCCCATCCTGCTCGTCGCCATCTGTTTCCTGACCTACTCGCTCACTGAGAGTGCTGAGGGCAATGCCTGCCTCGCCATCTATATCGCCGGCGTTGTCATCGGCAATGCCGACATCACCCATCGTCGTGACTCGCTCACCTTCATCGACGGTCTCTCCTGGCTCTGTCAGATCGTGATGTTCCTGATGCTGGGTCTGCTGGTGTCGCCTCACGAGATGCTGGGCGAGGTGTCGATGGCGCTGCTCATTGCGCTGTTCATGATCTTTGTGGCTCGTCCGGTGTCGGTATTTGCATGTCTGTTGCCCTATCGCAGCATTCCCTTCAAGGCGAAGGTCTTCACCTCGTGGGTAGGCTTGCGTGGTGCCGTGCCCATCCTCTTCGCCACTTATCCTGTCGTGGCGGGGGTAGAGGGCAATCACACCATCTTCAACATCGTCTTCTTCATCACTCTCATCTCGCTCCTCTTGCAGGGTACTACCATCAAGTGGCTGGCTGCCAAGCTGCAACTCACCGAGCCTGCCGAGAATGAGGTGGAGGACTTCGGCGTGGAGCTCCCCGAGGAGTTCGCTTCGTCGCTTCATGAGATTGATATCACACCCGAGATGCTGCAGAAAGGCAATACGCTCAAGGCGCTGCACCTGCGTCGTGGCGAGTTGGTCATCATGGTCAAGCGCGGCGCCTCCGAGCTTATACCGGATGGGCAATTGGAACTTCTGCCCGACGACCGACTGCTGGTCATCTCGTCGCCCGATACGGTGCAGAGCTGAGCAGACTTTCCTATCCATTTATCAGATACCGAATATCAGATGTCATCACCCTACGGCAATAACATTCAGCTGGGAGTGGAGGCATCTGATATTCGGTATCTGGGGGCAAAAGTTGGCTTTCGACACCGCCTCTTGTTTATTGCTATGGATAAAATATCCTAATATAGGCAAGATTTTCGGGCAAAGATTTGGAAATGTCGAATAAAAGTCGTATCTTTGCAGCGCGAGAGGTGTGCCTTGCCTTCAATCCATTGGATCGGTTGGCAAAGCATTGACCAAGCAAATAGAACCGAAAATTAGACTTTATTAGATAATGTATCAGGAACATCCCGATCATCCAGATATATTCTACGCCAACATCATTGGCCCTATTCATAGCCGAAGGCTGGGCATCAGCCTGGGCGTCAACTTGCTGCCCAAGGACGGCAAGGTGTGCTCATTCGACTGCCTGTATTGTGAATGCGGCTGGAACCGCGACCACCGCGGCGGCCGCTTTCCGGAGGCTGCTTCGGTCATGGAGCAACTTGAGGCCAAACTTCAGCAGATGACGCAGGCAGGCGAGGGGCTCGACGTAATCACCTTCGCAGGCAATGGTGAACCCACCCTTCATCCGCAGTTCGCCGAGGTGATAGACCGCACCATCGAACTGCGCAATCAATACTTTCCAGAGGCAAAGGTGAGCGTGCTGAGCAATGCCACCCGAATGACCGCCCCCCGGGTGCATGCCGCCCTGCTGCGTGTCGACAACAATATCCTCAAGATAGATGGCGCCTTCGACGAGACCATCCGTCTCATTGACCAGCCTGCCGATTCGCACTACTCGGTGCGTCAGGTCGTCGAGGGCATGAAGTCGTTCCAAGGCCAGCTGATCGTGCAGACCATGATGGTGCGCGGCGAGCATGAGGGCAAGGTGGTGGACAATACGACCCCTGCCGAAGTGGCAGCCTGGTGCGACCTGATGCGCGAGATACGTCCGCATCAGATCATGGTGTACAGCCTGGACCGTCCCACGCCTGAGCCCAATCTGGTGCGTGTGACCAAGGAGGAGATGGCAAGGCTCGTGGCTCCACTCGTCGCTGAAGGTTTCAACGTCAGCATTGCGTGAGAAGAGGTAAAAAAAGGTAAAGAGGTAACAAGGTAAAGAGGTATCCCCCCAGATAAGAATGAATATTGAGAATCGATATACTCACTTCCTGTGGCTGGTTCTGGCAGTGGCGCTGAGCGTGCCCACGTCATTGTCGGCACGCAAGAAGCATCGGACGGCAGAGCTCACGTCATTGCTCACACTCGACGAGCAGCATCGCTTCGACTCGCTCTACGTGCTTGCTGTCACACTCGACCAGCGTCAGCTTCCCGACTCTGCCATCCGCGTGATGGAGGAGGCCGTCGCTTATTATGACTCGCTGCTCTTGGAGCAGAAGTATGTGGTGATTCCGAAGTCCCCGACCGACCTCCCGCTCGAGTCGCCCAAGGAGCTCCATTCGCCCACGTCGGAACAGGCGCCCGGTCTTGCTGCCGCCCATTACTTCCTGAGCAATCAGTACAGGGCGCAGAACGATGCCAAGCGTTCCGTGCTCAATATTTCGAAGGCAGTGTCGATTGACTCGCTCAACTATTGGTACACCGAGGCGGAGGGCGACCTCTATCAGGCGATGAAACTCACCGAAGAGGCACGCGTCTGCTACGAACGACTGGTGCGCCAGTATCCTACTAAGCCCGAGCCGCTCTACAGTATGGCGGACATCTATCTGCGCCTCGACAGCGTAGACCTCTGCCTCCAGACACTCGATAAGCTGGAGGAACTCGACGGCGTCAGCCCTCAGTTGACCCAGTACAAGTTCGCCATCCTGCAGCAGAATGGGCGGACGGAGGAGGGCTTCGACCAGTATCGCAAGCTCATTGCACGCTATCCTTATAATGTGCAGCACCGCATCCAGCTCGGTGACCTACAGATGCAGAACGGGCAGATACCTCAGGCCAAGCTGACCTACGATGCCGCCTCAGCCATCGAGCCTGACAATGCTTACGTATGGGTGGCACAGGCCAACTACTACAGCATGACGGGCGATCAGCCAGCCGCTGACTCGCTCGTAGCTGCCGCATTGACCAATGTCAACCTGGACGTCGACTCGAAGGTCAAGGTGATGGGCGAGTATCTGAAGGGTTCGTTCCGCAAGCTTTCGCAGTATCGTGACCAGGTGGCGCAGGGCAATGCCCAGACCCAGCTCGACACGCTGGCGCTCTTCCACAACGTCGATTCTCTCTTCTCTGCCGTCTCGACCATGCACCCCACTGCCGACGAGGTGTACGAACTGCAGGCGGAATGGCGCAACGCCATGGGACAGGACAGCCTCGCCTCGGAATGCATGCGCTTCGCTGTGGACCTGAAACCCACTTCGCAGGACTATTGGGAGAAGCTGCTCTATTACAGCACCACCTGGATGCCTAAGCCCGACATCATCAAGCTCACCCAGGAGGCTCGCGAACAGTTCCCCACTTGCCAGACCGCCTATCTGGTGGCAGCCTGGGCCTACGTCAACCAGGACCAGAATGAGAAGGCAATCGAGGAGTATCGACAGGCAATCGACAACATGTCGCCTCCCGATGCCAACCGGGTGAGCCAGCTCTACGGCAACATGGGCGACCTCTACTACCAACTGGAGCGCAAGGAGGAGGCATACGATTGCTATGACAAGGCAGTGAAGTACAATCCGAACAACTACAACGTGCTCAACAACTATGCCTATTACCTCAGCGAGGAGAACCGTGACCTCGTCAAGGCAGAGCAGATGTCGCTCAAGGTGATTCAGAAGTATCCCGACAATCCGACCTACCTCGACACCTATGCCTGGATTCTCTACCTGGAAGGCAGCTATGCGCTGGCATCCTTCTATCAGCAGCATGCCATCGATAGCATTGGCAAGGACGACAGGAGCAACTGCACCCTCTATAATCACTACGGCGACATGTTGGTCAAGAACAATGACCTCAAGGGTGCTGTCGAGCAGTGGCGGCATGCACTGGAGTGCACTGACTGCGACGATCCCGCTCCTATCCAGAAGAAGATCGATAGTGCCGAGACGCTGCTGAAATAAGCCGTCTCCGGCTTCGATTGACCCACTGATTTATAATTGACTCCAAAAGGAACAATAACCCGTCAATTGCTTCCTAAAGCAACAATAACCCGTCAATTGCTTCCTAAAGCAACCATAACCCCTCAGACCATTTATCCATGCATAAGTCCATTCAATCCATATTCAGCCTCCTGGCTCTGGCCTTCGTCTTTCTGCTCACCTCCTGTCATACCAGCCGGAAGGTCGTAGGTTCGCAGACTGGCGGCAAGAGTGCACAGGCGTGCTTCGAGAGCGTCGTGGCTGGTACCTTCAAGTACGAGGCTCTCCAGTCGAAGGTCAAGTATTCGCTGGGCAGCAGTTCGCTCAGCGGCAAGCTCTGTCTCGAGTCGGGACAGCGGCTTTGTCTGCAGGTCAATGCCCCAATCGTCGGCTTCGAGGTGGCACGTGTCGAGGCATCTCAGGACTCGGTGCTACTGGTCGACAAGTACGACAAACTCTACACCGTGCTGCATCTCGCCGACCTCTATCAGATAGCCGAAATCAGCGGAGGCGAGATGGAGGCGCTGGAGTGCATCATGCTGGGCCGTATCTACATTCCCGGCAAGGGGCAGGCCACCAATCGCGACTTCAAGTCATTGATCTGGAGTACTCCCACACAGAGCGACGGAACCCCTGGCAATGTGGAGGGACGCTATCAAGGCAAGGACTTCACCCTCTGCTACACCATTGATGGATCTGGATTGCTCGTCAGCACCCAGCTGATCGTGGGTGGCAAGAGCGCCCTGTGGGAATATGCCTCCTACACCGATGCAGGCAAGGGACGGATGATCCCCACGCGTGAGACCATCACCGCCACCAATGCCGACCAGCAGAGCATCCAGGCAACACTCGTGCTCAATAACCCCGAACTCGGAGAGAGCTCGTGGCGAGACTTCGAGCCCACTGCCTCGTACCGTCAGGTGAACCTCGATGAGTTGACTGGCACCATCAAGCAGTTGGTGAAGTAATCATCGCTGAACAATACTTTCGCACTGAGCATGCGGCAATTGATTCATTACATAGCAATCCTTCTCATGTCAGTCCTGCTGATGGCAGGACCGGTGAATGATGCCCTGGCCCAGAAGAAGGGCAGCACACCAGCCAAGACCACCACCACGCAGAAGAAGCAGACCTCTACCACGCAGAAGAAGCAGACCTCTACCACGCAGAAGAAGCAGACTACCACGACGCAGAAGAAGCAGACTGCCACCTCGACACAGAAGAAACAGACCACCACCTCGAAGCAGCAGACTACTACGAAGACCAAGCAGCAGACGGGAGCCACCGGCAAAGGATCTGGTTCGAAAGGAGGCGCTCAGAAGTCGGCTGGCAAAGGGCAGAAGAAGGCCAAGCGGCAGAGCCGTCAGGCTTACGAGAAGCAGCAGCGTGACCTGCAGCGACAGATCTCCGATACCGAGAAGCTCATCAGCAACAACAACCAGACTGTACGCAGCCAGAGCCGTGACATCAAGATACGCGAAGACGAGATCCGCAAGCGTCAGGCGCTGATCAACAGCAAGCAGCAGGAGATTCAGTCGCTGAAGGCCGAAGAGGACAGTCTGCAGCGCACCATACATGGGCTCGAAAAGAGCCATGAAGCTACCAAGCAGAAGTATGCCGCTGCCATGCGCCATCTCTATAAGTGGCGCAGCGGCTACAACGAGTTGCTCTATGTCCTCTCGGCAGGCGACCTCATGGAGGCCGTGCACCGCATGAGCTATCTGCGTCATTATAGCAAGTGGCGCAAGGACCAGGCCACCCTGCTGGAGACCCAGCGCATCGCTACCGAAGAGGCGCGCAACACCCTGCAGCAGACGCGCTCGGAGCATGAGACCGTGCTCAAGGACATCGACCGGGAGCGTGAATCCCTGACGCGCAAGCAGCAGGAGCAACAGGCACAGATGGCCGACCTCCAGAAGCGCAACAAGGAGTTGCAGACCGAGCTGGAACGTGACCGCAAGCAGATGGCGGAAGTCGAGAAGACCATCCAGCGCATGATCGAGGAGGAGATACGTCGTGCCGAGGAGGCACGTCGCAAGGCCGAAGAGGCAGCGCGACGTAAGGAGGAGGCGCGACGCAAGGCCGAGCAGGCAAGTCGTGCCAAGTCTGCTGGCAATGCAGGCAGCGGCAAGTCAGGTTCTTCACGTTCCGGTTCGACGGCATCGGGTCGTTCTTCGTCGGGTTCTGGCCATACGATATCCGCTCCATTGGACGATGCTGCCAAGCGCCTGTCGGGCAGCTTCGCTAGCAATAAGGGCAAGTTGCCCTATCCGCTGGATGCCAATTTTGCCATCGTTGACCGTTACAATCCGAGTGATGGCCTTGGCAGCATCACCCTCAGTACGCGTGTCGGAACTCATGCCTGTGCAATCTATGATGGCGTGGTGTCCCGATGCCTGGCTACCAACGAGGAATGGATTGTCATCATCCAGCATGGCAGCTATCGGTCGGTCTACATGAACCTCAAGAACGCGACTGTGCGCGAGGGGCAGAAGGTCAGCACCCGCCAGCAGTTGGGTACGCTCAAGACCGAGCCTGATGGCAATCGTGCCGAGATCCGCTTCTGGATCTATAGCGATAACCGCCCCGTCAATCCCATGCTGTGGCTGAGGAGGTGATTGCCGTGCCTCCTGATTGATAATTGACAATTGATAATTGATTCTATGAAGACGACACTGGCTGACTGCCGCATCATCAACCTGCCCAAGGAGGAGGATCCCCGTGGCAGCCTGACCTACATCTATCAGCAGGTGCAGGTGCCCTTCGAGATCCGGCGGGTCTTCTATATCTACGATGTCCCTGCCGGCAAGGATCGTGGAGCGCATGCCCATCGGGAGTGCTGGCAGTTCATCATCGCTGCATCCGGTGCACTGGAGGTCTATCTGACCGACGGCGTGGAGGAACGCGTCGTGACGCTCAACCGTCCTTATCAGGGCCTGCTCGTTCCGCCAGGCATCTGGGCGCACGAGCAGGAGTTCACCACCGGAGCCCTCTGCCTCGTGCTTGCCAGTCATGACTATCGCGCCGAGGACTATATCCGTGACCTTGGGGAGTATCATCGCTATCGTGCCTCGTTGACATAACCGAGCTTTCGAACCATTGAGCCCTCGGAGGCATTATACATTGGCATCATGCAGATACATCGTTACACATCCGCCGATCAGTCCCAGTGGGACGCATTCGTGAAGGAGTCGAAGAACGGCACCTTCCTCTTCGAGCGTCCCTACATGGACTATCACAGCGACCGCTTCAGCGACCATTCGCTGATGTACTATGACGAGAAGCATCGCCTCGTGGCGTTGCTGCCAGCCAATGAGGCAACTACGGCAGCCGGGTGCCGCCGACTCTGTTCCCACCAGGGACTGACTTATGGCGGACTGATTCTCACCGTGCGTGTGACGATGGAGCAGGTGATGGAGCTTTTCGACGACACCTTATTATATTTAAAGGAGCAGGGCTTCGCCGAATGGCTCTACAAGCCCATGCCGACCATCTATCACCAGTGTCCTGCCGAGGAGGACGAGTATGCCCTCTGGCGTCATGGCGCGCAGCTGGTGGGCTGCAACATCTCATGCACCGTACCTCTGTCGGGCACACCCCAGCAGCCGCCTCTGGAGCGGCGTCGGCGCAGGGGCGTGACGCGTGCCACGGGGCTGGGCTACCATATTGTGGAGGATGCTCCGCTCGACATCTTCTGGCCCATCATGGTCAATAACCTGCGTGAACGTTACGATGCCAGCCCCGTGCATTCGCTCAGCGAGATGCAACTTCTTCAGAGCCGCTTCACGGACCGTATCAAGTGCTTCCTTTGCGTCAATGGCGAGGGGGTGGCTGAGGCGGGAGCCGTGATTTTCCTGACCTGTCCGCTGACAGTGCACGTCCAGTATGGACATGCCACTGCCCAAGGCAAGGAGGACGGTGCCTTGGACCTGCTCTATACGCAACTCATGGAACGCTATCGCAGTCAGGGCTACCAGTACTTCGACTTCGGTACGAGCAACGAGCAGGGTGGTCACGTGCTCAATGCCTCGCTCATTGCTCAGAAGGAGGGCTTCGGAGGCCGTGGCATCGCCTATAAATCCTACAGGATAGAAATATGATTCCCTATTTAGACCTACATTCGCTCAATGCGCCTTACGAGGCGGACATCAAGCAGACGCTGCTCGATGTGGTCGATTCGGGCTGGTACCTCTTCGGCAGACAGGTGTCGGCATTCGAGCAGGAGTGGGCCGACTACAATGAGGCGGCTCACTGTGTGGCATGTGCCAACGGACTCGATGCCCTGCGACTCGTGCTGCGTGCCTGGATGGAGATGCGATTGCTCAACCCGGGTGATGGCGTCATCGTACCTGCCAATACCTACATCGCCTCCATCCTTGCCGTGAGCGACAACGGATTGATTCCGATTCCTGTCGAGCCCGATCCGGAGACCTATCTCATGGATCCTGCGAGGGTCGAGGAGGCGCTTCGTGATGGAGGCGCCGTGGTAGGCTTCAGCGGGCAGATCCGTGCCATCCTGCCCGTGCATCTGTACGGACAGTTGTGCGACATGTCAGCGCTCAATGCCATTGCCATGCGTCATGGGCTGCTGGTGCTGCAGGATTGTGCACAGAGTCATGGCGTGCCTGTCACTGGGACGTGTGCCTGGAGTTTCTATCCAGGCAAGAACCTCGGTGCATTGGGCGATGCCGGTGCCGTGACGAGCGAGGATGCCGAGCTGGTGCGCACTATCCGACAGTTGGCATTCTATGGCTCGGAGCGCAAGTACGTCCATCGCTTCAAAGGGCTCAACAGCCGCATGGACGAACTGCAGGCAGCGGTGCTTCGCATCAAGCTGCGCGACCTGGATCATACGAATGAGCAACGGCGTGCGATAGCTGCACGCTACGACAGTGAGGTTCACAATCCGTTCATCAAGCTGCCCGTAGCGAAGACCATCCACCACGTCTATCATATCTACCCCATCCTCTGCGAGCGGCGCGATGCCTTGCAGCAGTACCTTCTGGAGCAGGGCATCCAGACGCAGATTCATTACCCGATAGCCCCTCATCAGCAGGTGGCCTATCAGGAATGGAGCGGACTGAGCCTCCCCATCACCGAACGGATAGCTGCGCAGGAGCTGTCATTGCCTTGCAATCAGACGATGAGCGATGCCGAGGTCTCGCAGGTCATCGAGGCGCTGAATGAGTGGCGATGAGCCCGAGGTATTAAATAACGAGACTGTTTGTATGCGAGACGGGATTGTTTGTATGCGAGACGGGATTGTTCGTATGCGAGTCTCTTGTTGAAACTAAAATAAAACACCTAAAAAAATAGCTGCTGTGAATTGGTTGGTCACTCTCAGGCTGAATCTGCGACTGTTGCCTCTGCGTCAGGCGCTCCATCTGCCCATTAGGGTCGATGGCCCCTTGCGTGTGGAGATAGGTCCGGAGGCACGGCTCATCCTGCCAGCCGATGCCGTTCGAGGCACCATTCGTCTGGGCAGTCGGCACGAGACCTACCAGGCGGCAGCAGGCAAGGGACAGTTCTCGCTCCTGGGTACGTGGCAGGTGAGGGGTAAGGTGCGCATCGGCATTGACAGTTGCCTCTATGTGCATCGTGGAGCCACGCTCATCACCGGCCATGACGTCTATATCGCTCGCGACAGCCAGGTGGAGTGTGCTGAGGCGGTCACCATTGGTGACAATGTGCTCGCCGGCGAAATCTATGTCTGCGACAGCGCTGGCCACCGCGTCGTGCATGGCACGGAAGTACAGCCCATGACGCGTCCCATCGTGATTGGCGAAGGCTGTTACTTCGGTTACCGCACGATGGTGCTGCGTGGCGCGCAGATACCTCCCCATTGTGTCATCGGCAGCGGCGCTGTCTGCACGCGCGACTTCGTCAGTGAGCACCCCGAGGGACATCTGCTTCTGACCGGCGTCCCTGCCGAAGTCAAGGCCACTGGCGTCACTCCAGACTGCCATGTCTGAAAATTGTCCAATTGTCCGATTGTAAATTGTCCAATTGTAAATTGTAAATTGTCCAATTGTAAATGCCCTCATGATTCGCAGCAAATCTGACCTCGCATATTATCTCCAGCAGGACGACCGGCAGTTTGTCGGCATGAAGTTCGGCGTGCTGTCGCGGCTGATGCGCAAGGAGCAATATTACATCCGCGCGTACAAGCATCATCTGCGCAAGGCAGAGTACTACAAGAACGTCCGTGTGCCCCTCATCGGTCGATGGCTCTATGCCTGGCATCTCGTACGCTATGAGCGGCTGGGCGCCTATCTGCACTACAGCATCAAACTCAACACGTGCGGTCCTGGCCTCTCGCTCTACCACACGGGAGCACGCATCGCCGTGAAGTATGGCACCACGCTGGGCGCCAACTGCACGCTGCTCGAGGGAGTGGTGTTCGGCAAGAAGACGGGCGAAGGCGATGAGCCACAAACGGTAGGCGACAACTGCTATTTCGGCACCGGCGCCAAGATTCTCGGCACGCTCACCATTGGCAATAATGTCACCGTGGGTGCCAACAGCGTCGTCACCCACAATCTGCCAGACGGCGTCACTGCCGCAGGCGCTCCTGCCAGAGTGCTGAACTGACTTTTAACTCTTGACTTTTTAATTCAAACGTGACTCCCACCTATAAGTCCATCCTTCAAGGTGCCGGCATTTTCGGCGCTGCCAAGGCGGTAGGTATCCTTACTGCCTTGGTGCGTACCAAGTGTGCCGCCATGTTGCTGGGACCAGTGGGCGTGGGACTGAATGCGCTGTTCTATACCGTCCAGCTCTTCTCGAGCCAGCTCTTGGGATTGGGACTTTCGACAGGCAGTGTCAAGACCTTGTCCGAGGCTTATGCTTCGGGCGATGCGGCATATATTGAACAGCATGTCACGCGTGTGCGGCGATGGGGAGTGCTGTGCGGCATGGCTGCCATCGTGCTCCTGTCGCTCCTTGCTCCGTTGCTCAGTTGGCTCTATTTCGACAGTCTGCATTATGTGCCGCACTTTGTTCTGCTCGGCGTCGGTGTGGCTGCCTTGATTATCACCGAGATTGAGCAGAGTGTGATGCGCAGTCTGCAGGCAACGCGTCGGCTGGCACTGTCGATGCTGCTCGTCGCTGTCAGTGCGCTCCTTTTCACGGTGCCGTTCTATTGGTGGCTGGGCATGCGGGGCGTCATCTTCGCCATTGTCTCGTGTGCGGTGGCATCGGCAGTCATCAGCCTGTGGCTGGGTCATCAGGTCCATCCCTTCCGGGCATCGTCATTGACTGTCTCAGACCTCTTCAGTCGTGACTCGGCTGCGTCGGCATCCCGTCGCTGGCGCAGTTTCTGGACCGCTTCGCAGCCGATGCTTCGGATGGGACTGGCATTCGTTGCCACCGGTCTCTTCCTGCAGGGCACGGAGCTCATCCTGCAGTCCACGCTCGCCATGACGGCATCCTTGGCTGTCGTGGGGCTCTTCAAGGCAGGCTACCAGTGCGCCTATACCTATCCGAGCATGATCTTCTCGGGAGTGGTCAATGACTACTTCCCCCGGCTCGCTGCCGTGCCAGATGGCGATGTGGCAGGTCGACGCGTCGTCGTCGTGCGGCAGATTCGGGTGATGTTCCTGCTTTCGCTGCCTGTCGTCATTGGCATCTGGGTGCTGGCACCTTGGGTCATTCGTCTGCTGCTCAGTGGGGAGTTCTTCACGTTGGTCCCGATGGTACGTTGGGCGATATTGGCCATGCTCTGCAAGGCCGTCTACCTGCCGCTCGGCTATATACCTTTGGCGCTCGGCAAGCGACGTCACTTCATGCTGCTCGAGTGCATGAGCTGCCTCATCCATCTCGTCGTCGTGCTCGTCGGGTATCGACTCAATGGCATCGAGGGCATTGGTCAAGGCATCCTCGTCGGTGGCATCCTCGACCTCCTGCTCTACGTCATGCTTTGCCGGCGATGGTACGGTGGAGAAGGGGCAAAAAGGTAAAAAGGTATCTCCCTCGTGCAGCAACAAATTGTCAAATTGTAAATTGTCCAATTGTCAAATTTTACGGTTGTCCAATATGAAGGTTCTCTTCACTACTGCATGGTACCCGAATCGTAAGGTAGCGGGTGACGGCGTCTTCATCCAGAAGCATGCCCAGGCCATTGCGCGCCTTGACGACGTGGCTGTGCTGATGGTGCAGACCGATGAGGCTGTGCGTGGTTGGAGGATAGAAATGGAGCCTTTCGGTCCAGAGGTCGTAGAGGAGAGCGTGGGGTTGCGAGGCATCTTGGTCTATGTGCCCAAGACGCGTTTCGAATTGCCCGTCATCACGGGACTATTGCGTCTCTTCTGGCTGATGGCAGGCTATCTGAAGGGCTATCGTTACATCAAGCGCACCTACTGGCAGGGCCAGCGTCCCGACGTCTGCCATGTCAACGTCCTGACGCGTGCAGCAGGTCTGCCCTGGCTGCTCTGCAAGGTTCATAAGGTTCCCTACATCATCACCGAGCATTGGACGCGCTATGCCCGTCCCGAAGCTTATCCGCAGAGCAGCATACAACTGCGTCTGGGGCGCCTCTTCGTCCGCGATGCCTCCTTCGTCTGCCCCGTCAGTCTCAACCTTGAGCAGGCGATGAAGAAGTGGGGACTCGACAACCCTCATTACTCGCGGGTGGGCAATGTGGTCGATACGGAGCTCTGGACCCAGGGCATTGTCACAAATGGTCAAATTGTAAATGGTCAGATTGTAAATGGTCAAATTGTCAAATTCCTCCACGTTTCCTGGATGCGCGACCCAGCCAAGAACATCTCCGGCATCCTCCGCACCCTGGCACGGCTCAAGGAGCGGCGTCAGGACTTCCACCTCGACCTGATAGGGGAGGGCAATGACAAGGAGATGCTTATCCAATATGCTCACGATCTCGGTCTAGACGACCACGTCACCTTCCTGCCCGCCATGACGGGTGAAGCCTTGGTGCAGCAGATGCAGCAGCACGACGCCCTGCTGATGTTCAGCAATCATGAGAACCAGCCTGTCTCGATACTCGAGGCGCTCTCCTGCGGGTTGCCTGTCATCGCCACCCGCATCGCCGCCATCCCCGGCATGCTCGCCCAGAACCGCGGCATCACCGTTGAGCCCGGTGATGAGGCATCTTTGCTCGAGGTGCTCGACAACTTCGTTACCTTGAAGCGGCAGAACCGTGCGGCAGGAGGCTCAGGATCCACTTTGGCACAGCAGCGCCATGCCTACGTGGTCAGTCATCACAGTCCCGAGGTCATCGCCCGCCAGTTCGATGCGCTCTACCATGCCTCCTATCGTTCGGAGTGAATGAAGAGTGAGGTGCCCGAATGGGGGCGTCCCAGGAGGTCGAAGGTGTGAGGTTGTGAGGTCGAGAGGTTGTGAGGTCGAGAGGTTGTTGGGTCAATGATAGGCTCGGAGAGTGAGGCAAGCGAGAGCACGGCGCGCATTCCAGCCATAGCATCGACTTTGCCAAAGCCCGCCTGTACGGTTCCTCTGGGAGCCTCTGCACAATAGTCGTCCCAGCGGCAGGTGCTGCGCATCACGTCGCGTATCTGACGCACCGTCAGCGTGGGGCAAGCCTCCATCCAGAGGGCGATGATGCCAGCCACGGCAGGCGACGACAGCGAAGTGCCTACATTCTGCAGCCAGTAATAGGAGCGTGTGGAGCCTTCGGGTGTCACCACATACATCATCGGCGAATTGAGGTAGCGGCCGCTGGTGTAATAATAGGTGATGCGGTCCTCATGGAACGACGACAGACTCGTCACCACGCTGGCACCCGGTGCGATGGCATCGGGTTTCATTGTGCCCTGCGCTGTCGGTCCGTAGCTCGAGAAGTCGCATACCTCGCCCCTGGGACACCACGGATATTGCGTCCTGCCGAAGACGTTGATCAAGGAGTCGCATGCCGAGTAGGCACCGACCGAGAGCACGGCATCGGTACAGCACATGTCGCTGATGCTAAGGTCTGGCGACCCCTCTATCCAGCAGTCTCCCTCCCCTGGCCCGGGAAGGATGTCGTAGCCGACCGACTCATTATTTATATAATATAAGGTGACTTCGCGGGCGGTCTCGGAGTAGGGGCTCTTCATCCGTGCTGCCAGCAGGCAGTGGGGCCATGCCGACATCTGGCAGGTGTCGCAGTCGATGATGATGTGGCGGCGACCGTCATGTCCTGCCTCAAGCGTGTCCCATCGGTGCTGTTCGAAGGGCAGTTCTTGCCATTCGCCCAGCAGCGTGTCGTAGAGCGCATAGTCGATGCCGAGAGGCAGGCTGTCCGAGCAATAGACGTCCAGGTTGGGGTTGTAGTAAGTCGATTGCCCGTTCTTCACCACCGGTTCGAGCAGCAGGCAGCGGGTCAGGGTGTCCTGGAGCGCGCAGTGCGCCGTGTAGTTCTTCGCCCCATCGTTGCCTGCCGAGAGTACGATGGCACGACCCGGAGCATCGCCTCCCTCGGTCAATGCTTCGCATGCCAGGCAGAATGCCGACTTGCCGTCCTTCCAGCCGATGGGGTTGCCGATGCTCAGATTGACCACACAAGGCTCCCCCAGTTCGTCCGCACGGGCGAAGATCTGCACCAGGCCGTCGATGAGTCGGTCATCCTCCAGCACGCTCGTGCCGCACAGGACGAGGTCTGCCTCGGGTGCCATGCCCTGCAGGCTGCTCATCCCCTCCTGCGGCGGTGCGAGGGGGGCTGCATAGCTGCCAGCAGCCACGCCTGCGGTCTGCGTGCCGTGGTCGTTAAGTACGTCGTCGGTGGTCAAGGTATCCAGCTGACAAGGCTCAGTATATACTTCGCGTATGGAGTCAATGGCTCCCTCTTCGGGCCGGTAGAGAATGGCGCCGCGGAGGCGGGTCGCTCCCGTCTCAGGGTTGAGGAAGTTGAGGTGATTGTATTCGATGCCCGTATCGACGATGCCCACGACGACGCCTCGTCCCGTGTATCCTTGCGACAATCCCTCAGCCCGTGCCAATGCTGCGTCGTGGAGCGTCGAGGCTCCCGTTTCGATGCGCGTGTTGAGGCATTCCACGGTGTGTCGCTGGTTGGCAGACAGGCTTTCAATCTGAGGCAATGCTGCCACCTCCTCAAGCCTGTCGACAGGCATGCGCAGCACTGCCACGCGTCCCACCGTCGTGCCCACCTTGACGCCCATCTCCTGCAGTTCGTCTTCGGGCAGGGTGGCGCCTTCGGTGAGGATGGCGAGCACCGTGCAGCCTGCCGTGTCATGCCATCCGTCAGGGTCGGGTGCCTTTGCCTGCTCCTTCTGCAGCATACGCAGCAAGGGGAGGTCCAGTTTACTCTGTGCTGATGCCGGGCAGCACCAGCCGATCAGCAGGGCGATTATGAGAAACGAGAATTTTTTCATTTGCATGTCTTGTTGACTTCAGAATCCCACCTTCCGGCTCCAGACAGGATGTCCGATCCACCATTTGATCAACCTGGGCGTGCAGGTCAGCGCCTTCATCGCCAGATATTTCCATTCGGACAGATAGGGGAGGGGATAGAGGCCCAGCCGACGCAGTTCACTGAGCACCTCAGTGGCATACGCGGCGTCATACTGGCGGCGGATGAGCATGCGCAGCAGGTCCATCGCAAGGTACGAGAGCTTGTAGTGCATCACGTCGCTGAGGCCTCGTTCGTCGCGCCACCGGACGAGGCGCTGGAGGATGACCAGGTAGTCGTCCATCAGTTTGCGGCGGCGTGCCTCGGTGTGCGTGTTGAGGCTGCTGCCCGTACGTTCGTAGTAGAGGTAGGTGTAGCCGCGGCGATAGACGGTGGGACCGGCGAGGGTGAAGATCTTGAAGATGAGTTCCTCGTCCTGGTGGTAGATGCCGGGGGTGAAGCGCAGTTCGGGATGATTGACAAAGAGTTGGCGACGGAAGAGGTAGCCATAGACCAGTCCCTCGATGTTGTGATGGCGCACAAACTCAGCGCCCGTGTCGAACACCTGGTCGAAGGGCCAGCGCTCCATCTGGTGGCTCCAGGGGCGGCGTGTGCCGTCCTCCTGCTGGTACATCACCTGCACGGCGATGATGTCGTAACCCTCCCGACCGGCATTGCAACTCCCATCTCCAGCGCTGTTCTCTGCGCTGGAGGCTCCCTCTCTACAGAGAGGGCGGGGGGAGAGTC
>R14__coassemble_428_pt1 | contig 30294 bp, 20 predicted proteins | sample R14__metabat2_high_PE_017 | metagenome-assembled genome bin R14 | reverse complement strand
CGCTTGCACATGGCACCATTGAACGACGTCCCGTCAAGCAAGGCAAGGTGAAGGTCCGCGAACGTCACCTCGCGTACCTTATTTATATATATAAGGAGACGCTCTGGGTACATCAGCGCGGAGCAGGCGACATCTGGCAGGGGCTGTGGGAGTTCGTCGACATCAGCCAACGGACTACCAGCAATGGGCAACGCACGCCTGACAATGGCCAATCGTCAGCCGACGGGTTGCAGCCACCGACTGAAGGTGCCGTACTGCTGCTGCAGAAGAAGCACCAGTTGACCCACCAGACACTCTACGCGGACTTCTGGGTGAAGCGATTGGCAGACGAGACGGATCCCAGCAAGGACAAAGAAATCCAGGCCTTGCCCACCGACTACCGGCAGGTGACCTGGATGGAGTGGCAGCAGCTGGCTGTGCCACGACTGATCGATGAGGCTAACCTGCGACTGTCAGCCTGGTTCTGAAGCGATCACCTTCGCGCTGGGCAGTGAAGGTGTACTGATGGGGATACAGGAGTTCCAGACGACGACGCAGGACGGTGAGCCCGACGCCGGAGGAGGAAGATGTGGTAGCGGAGAAGGAATTACCGACGGACCCTCCTCTACCTGAGGACCCTCCTCTACCTGGGGACCCTCCCCTACCCTCCCTCGAAGGGAGGGAGTCTGGGGTATGTGAGGTTAGAAGAGTGTCTTTGAGATTGTTATCGGTGGTGAAGACAATCGTGCATTGATTGCCCTCAGATGATTCCTTAGACGAAACCTCGAGCCGGATGCAGACCGCATTCGGCTCGTTCGTCGCGCCGCCATGCTTGAAGCAGTTCTCGACCAGAGGGATGAGGAGGAGCGGGGCGATGCTGATGCCGTCGAGTCCCTCAGTGGGCAACGAGAGCTGCAGTGCCTCAGCGCTGGACATACGCAGGCGCTGCAACTGGCAGAGCTGCCGGATGGCGCTGACCTCATCGGCGAGGGGCACCAGTTCCTGCCGGGCGCTGTAGGTCATGTAGCGCATCAGGCTCGACAGACCGGTGACGGCTGCCGAGGCTCGCTCCTGGTCGAGCCAGATGAGGGCGTCGATGTTGTTGAGCGTATTGTAGAGGAAGTGCGGATTGAGCTGCGCCTTGAGCAGTTGGTTCTCCGACTGGGCATTGCGCAGACGTATCTCCTGCAGGTTCTCGCCCAGCACGATGCTCATCAGCGCGATGATGGTCAGGATGGCGCAGATGACGTAGTAGAGCACACGGAAAGCGCCAAAGAGCTCCTGCAGATAGTTGGGCAGCAACTGGTACATCCACGCGAAGACCACCCCCAAGGTCAGTCCACAGATCATCACTGCCCAGCAGCGCAGATAGAGCCACGTGAGCCTGCGCTGACCATACTGCTGGAGCAGTCCCTCCTCCGACGAGGCGCGGTAGTTGAGCCAGACGTTGGCCATGCCCACCACGAAGAGCAGCACGGCTATCATCACCATGGGCAACAGCATCACCAGCCACAGCACGTCGGCGTAATAGAGGATACGCTGCACGAGCATGCTGGTGGTGATGCCTCCCACCAGCAGGTAGATGCCAGGAAGGAGGAGATAGCGCCACTTGAAATTGTTCATTTTAGACTTGCCTTGATACGTTTTTCTTACTTGCGGCGTTGCTCTTCGTCCGACCCTTCGGCGTGGCGCAGCCGCATATAGGCTACGAGGGCGAGAAGCAGTCCCTCAGCGAGGAGCACCTCCCACCACGTGGGATAGAGATAGAGATGTCCTCCCAGCAGCCATTGCTCCGCTCGCCCTGTCTGCTGCGCCACCCACCCCATCCATGTCGTAAGCCATTCGATGAGCGTACCCACCATGGGCAGGGAGGGCACAGCCACTGCTACAAGGATCAATGACACGAAGAGAGGCAACAGCGGCACTACGAGCAGCCCCTGCACCCAGCCGAGCACTGGCACCTGATGGAACCAATATGCCACCACCGGAGCCGTAAGCCACTGGGCAGCCACCGACAGCAGGATGAGACGGAACCAGCGGGGCAACTCGTCAGACTGCAGCCACGGCTGGAAGAGCAGGATGCCAGCCACAGCGAGGAAGCTGAGCTGAAAACCGACGCTCTGCACCGTCCACGGATCCCACGCCATCAGCACAAGAGCCGCCAGCAGCAGGCAGCGCCATGCCGAGGTGCGACGATGGAGCATCCATCCCACCAGGCAGAGGCTCAGCATCACCGCAGCGCGCACGGCACTGGGCGGTGCTCCGATGCGCCAGACGTAGAGCGCCGTGAGCAGGATGGTGAGCAGGCGCTTGGCATCACCCAGCAGGTAATAGGTGCGCATCCTGACAGGAGCCACCAGCAGCACCAACCACTCCACGGGGCGGAACAGCATCCAGAGGATGCTCATGATGATGCCCACGTGCAGGCCCGACACGGCGAGCATGTGGCTCATGCCAGCCGTACGGAAGTTCTGCACCATCTCGCGTGTCAGTGCCGACTTGTCGCCCAGCAGCATGCCCTGAGCCAGAGCACGCGCCTCATCGCTCAATGCCAGGTCCTGGAGGGAGTCAAACATCCTGTTTACTTCACATAGTCCTTCGAGGCATCGACGATGACCAATACCTGGTCGTAACCGGGACCGTAGGGAGCCTGAGGGTCAAAGTGGACAGAACGGCTGTCGGCCATCTGACCGATGTAGCGGAATTCGCCCGTCACGGGGCTGTACCACCATGCCTTCTTCTCGGCACCCGAGATCTTGGTGAGGTCGATGTCCATGGCGCCACCCACGTAGTTGTAGACCACGATGTAGTCCTTGCCACGGCTGGCTGCAGGACGCTCATAGCGCTTGCCATATTCACCCACGAGGACCGACTGGTCAGCCACGCGGTCGAAATAAGGCAACATCAGCATCAGCTTCTTGACCCACTTCATCTGTTGGAAGCCAGGATCGTTCAGTGCCTCGTACCAGGGAGTGGTGCAACCATAGGCCTGACCGTCGCCGGGACGATAGAACTGCATCAGAGCATTGTTGCCATAAGTGTGGCCACAGCTGCCAGCCAACACGCTCCACCAGGCATAGCGGCGGCAGTCACATGCCTGCCACTGAGGCTGCGTGGTGTCGTGCAATCCCTGAGGGATGCGCTCGTACGAAGGCTCGGCATCGAGGATAGGCTTGAGGTTCTGGAGCTGATGGGCTGCCTCGACGTAGCGCCAGTTGTCCTCTTCGGTCTCTGCCGTGCTGGAGGTGTCGCCATCGCCCTTGCGCTGACCATAGCGACGGTGTCCCGACTGGAACATGTTGAAGTCGAGCCATTCGGCATCGTTCCACCATGTAGCGGAGCAGGTACGGCCGAAGGGATGGTAGGTGACGAGGTGATTGGGGTCATACTGTCGCAGGGTCGTTGCCAACGCCTCCCAGACCTCGGGCTTGACGTCGCCCGGCTGGTCGCCACCGATGATCCAGACCACATTGGGACGATTGCCATAACGCTCAGCGAGGAAGCGGCCGTACTGACGTGCCTGCTCGACGTTCATGAGTCCCTGCTTGACCAATCCACCCCAGATGCAGACCATGCCGATGTAGATACCACGCTGCTCGGCGCAGTCGAAGATGTAGTCGAAGTGATCCCAATAGGTGTAGGCATTCTGCAGGGTACGCTGCGCCTTCCGGTCGAAAGGAGTGAAGTCGAAATAGTCGCCCTTCTTGTTGGGCAACATCGAAGGCTGTCCGTAGCAGTTGTAGGCAGGCACGCCATTGACGGTCTGCACCTGCACGACATTGTAGCCATTGAGAGCGCACTGAGTGAGGTAATTGCCCACCTCCGAGCGGTCGAGCTTCTCGGGCATCAGCCAGCCCGTCTCGCCCAGCCAGAAGAAGGGGGTGCCATCCTCGTGCTGGAGGTAGAGGTGATTGTCACTGACCTGGAGCTTGCCGTGCTGCCAGGGTTTCTCGAACTTGGGCGATGCTGCCATCATCGACAGGGTGACGCCGAGGACGCTCAACAGTGAAAGGATTCTTTTCATGGAAGACTATATGAGTTATGAGTAAAAAGTAAAAAGTTAAAAATTCCGGTTGTGCGAGAACACCTCGTAGCGCGAAGCTCAATTGTCAAATTGTAAATTTCAAGTGTTCTCCCGCCTTGGTCTGCTTCTTGATAACCTTCTTGAACCCAGGAGCAGCCACCTGCAGTCGTCCGCCCAGACGCGAAGTGACCTCCAGACGCGTAACCACGCCATCATGCCACTCCATGTCGATGACGAAGCCACCGCGAGCCACGAGTCCGCTCACACGGCCCTCGCTGCGCCAGGCATCGGGCAAGGCGGGCAGCAGCTGGATGACGTCATCCTGGCTCTGCATCAGCATCTCGGCGATGCCTGCCGTGCAGCCGAAGTTACCGTCAATCTGGAACGGCGGGTGGGCGTCGAAGAGGTTCGGGTAGGTGCCACCGCCGAGCTTGCCCTCGTACGACTTGTCCTGCTCGTGGGTCAACTGCAGCTGGTTCTCGATGAGCCGGTAGGCGTGGTTGCCGTCCAGCAGACGTGCCCAGAGGCAGACGCGCCAGCCCATTGCCCAACCCGTCGAGATGTCGCCTCGATGCTCGAGGCTCACCTGCGCAGCCTTAGCCAGTTCGGGGGTATTGAGCATCGAAATCTGATTGCTCGGATAGAGTCCGTAGAGGTGGCTTACGTGGCGATGGTCGTCCTTGGGGTTGTCCCAGTCGCCCAGCCACTCCTGCAGCTGTCCCCAGCTGCCTATCTGCATCGGAGGAAGTTCCTTGAGGCGTGCCTCGAAATGCTCCGCAGTAGCGAGGAGTGTCTCCGAACCGGGAGTCCCGGATTCCACGGTAGCAGCAGTTCCGGATTTGGCCTTGTCGGCAGCCAGAATCCTTGCCGCCTCAGCCACCTCGCTCCAGAGGTCAGTGACGAGCTGATTGTCCATGGTACAACCGGCAGTGGTGGTGGCATTGTGGCCCTTGGGGGCATTCTCAGGCGAATTGCTCGGGCAGACCACCAGATAATGGTGCTCGGGCTCGTAGACCATCGTCTCGTCGAAGAATCGTGCAGCACCCAGCATCACGGGGTACCACTCGCGCAGGAAGTCCACGTCTCTGGTATAGAGATAATGCTGCCACAAATGGGTGCAGAGCCAGGCACCGCCCGACATCCACATGCCCGATGGGGCATTGTCGACCGAACCGGTGATGCGCCACAGGTCGGTGTTGTGGTGCAACACCCATGCGGTGGAGTCCTGGCAACCGTACATCACACGAGCCGTCTCGCGGCCGGTCTGGCTCACCTCGCGGATCAAGCGGAACAACGGTTCGTTGAGTTCCGAGAGGTTGCAGACCTCCGAAGGCCAGTAGTTCATCTCGAGATTGATGTTGCAGGTGTACTTCGAGTCCCACGAAGGGAGCATCTTGTCGTTCCAGATGCCCTGCAGCGTGGCAGGCTGTCCTCCGGGCTGTGACGAGCTGATGAGCAGATAGCGACCGAAGCGGTAGTAGAGAGCCACGAGGTGTCGGTCGTGCGTCTGACGGAAGTCGGCGAGGCGTTGCAGGGTCGTACGGTCGGCATATTCGTCCGGACCAAGCCACAGCGTGTTGCGGTCAGCCAATGCCTGATAGCGGGCGACATGGGCTGCACGTGCCTCGGCATAGGGACGGGCAAGGGCGCCCTCTATCTGACGGAGTGAGCGGGCACGCTCATCGCCCGAGACGTCCTGGTAGTTGTTGAAAGCCGTAGCTATCGAGATATAGACCGTTGCCTCGTCGGCACCAGTGACGCTGATGATGCCGCCCTGGCTGAGTTGTCTGCCTCCCTCGGTCTTGACACGGACGCGACCCATGTAGCGCAGTTTGCTGCCCGACTTCTCATGTTCGCCGGTGATGCCGTGCAGCGAGATGCCGCCATCGTCGGTCGAGAGCAGGCGGCTGTCCTGCTGCGGAGTGGTGAGCATCGTACTGAAACTGATTTGTCCTGGCTTCGAAGCAGTGAGATGCAGGATGACGACGCTGTCGGCAAAGGAGGCAAAGAATTCACGGCGATAGTGCACCTCCTGCACATCGTACTCCACGACGGCAAGAGCGCTGTCGAGGTCAAGCGAACGACGATAGTTGCTGTAAGACTCCTGTCCAGCGAAAGCGAGACGCAGGTCGCCAAAAGGCTGATAGGGCATGCCCTGGTTGGTAGGCGACTTGACGTGCTTGGTACAGAGGTCCTGTGCCTCCCGGTACTTGCCTTCGAAGACAAGTTGGCGGATCTTCGGGATCCACTCGCGTGCCTCCGGGTTGTAGTTGTTGTTGGGTTTGCCTGCCCAGATAGTCTCCTCATTGAGCTGCAGGCGCTCCTGCATCGGATTGCCGAATATCATGGCACCCAGACGTCCATCGCCCAAAGGCAATGCCTCGGTCCAGAGCACAGCAGGCTCGTCGTACCAGAGTTCGTTATGGTTCTGCATGGGCAATGTCTGCGCCTCACTCTGGACTGTCATTGGCAACAGCAAAGCAAACAATAATGACTTAAGGATGTTCTTCATGATTATTGGCGATTTTTTAACTTTTAATTTTTAACTCTTAACTTTTCTTCGTCCATCCTCCGAATGCGCCTTGTGCGTCGTAGAAGACCTCCGCTTCCCTGACGAGGCTCACCTTGCCATCTGTGATGTCGAGGGTAGTGAGGCAGCAGTTGTGGTAAGGGCACTCCCAGAAGTCGCGTATCTCCTTGAGCCCGGCAGCACAGACCATACCGCGTATCAGGGCGCCATGCGCCACGACGAGGACGTTCTGCACTCCTTCCTTCTCGAGGGGCAATATCTCATCACGGAGGAAGGCACCGGCACGTCCCACCAGATCATAGAACGACTCGGCGCCGTCCAGTGGACGATAGTCCTCGGGATGATGCAGCATGTTGTACATCGGATGCGTGGGGTCATTACCTGCCTCATCGATGCTCATGCCCTCACAGGGACCGAAGCCGAACTCGGTGATGCGTGGGTCGATGCGCATCGTCTCGAGTTCCGAACGACCAGCCAGCACCAACTGGGCGGTCTCGACAGCACGGGTCAAAGGGCTGCAATAGACGCGGTCGTAAGAGACGATGGGCCACTTGCTGGCTGTGACACGCGCCAGTTCACGACCGTAGTCGTTGAGCGGTATATCAATCTGACCCTGGAAGCGGTGCACCTTGTTCCAGTCGGTCTGACCATGGCGGAAGAGGTATAATTTCATTCGAAACCAATTATCAATTATGAATTGTCAATTATGAATTATCAATTATGAACTCCATTCATCTGCTCTTGCCGAACATCTCCTTGAGCACGTTGGCGGCACGTTCCAGCTGGACACCACGCGAACCCTTCACGAGGATGGTACCGCCCAGATTGGCGAGGGTGGCGGTGTCGGCGATGAGGGCATCGACATTCTCGTAGCAGCGCACATTCATGGGGCTCTGTGCCGCATAGTTGAGTCCCTTCGTCTGGAAGGCGCGGCAGAACTCCTCGCCTACCAGCACCACCCACTCCAGATGGATGCCCGACGTAAAGAGCCAGTCCAGGATGACGGTGTGCTCGTGCTGCGACTCGTCACCCAGTTCGCGCATGTCGCCCAGGATGACGCTCTTGTGCGGTGCCTGGTTCTGCTGGAACGACGTCAGCGCAGCGTTCATCGACGTGGCGTTGGCATTGTAGGCATCCATGATGAGCTGGTTGCCGTAACCGAGGTCGATGAGCTGCGAACGCATGTTCTGTGGCTCGTAGCCCTCGATGGCAGCCTTGACCTGCTCGGGGGTGACGCCGAAGTATCGGCCCACGGTAGCCGCCGCCTGACAGTTGATGGCATTGTACGAACCGATGAGGTGGGTCTGGATGCTGATGGGATCCTCCGCCTCGGTATCATAGATGTTGAGTGACAGATAGGGGCTGCAGTCCAAAACATCGCCCGGCAGGTAGGGACGGCACTTGACGCCCAGCTCCATCACCTTGGCGAGCAGGGGACGGTTGAACGAGTCGAGGAAGGCGAGACCGCCATCAACAGCGAGGCTCTTGTAAAGCTCGGTCTTGGCGGCGATGACTCCCTCCAGCGAACCGAAGCCCAGCAGATGTGCCTTGCCGACGTTGGTGATGAGTCCGTAGTCGGGATGGACGATAGCGCAGAGGTCGGCGATATCCATGGGGTGGTTGGCACCCATCTCAATGATTGCCATCTCATGCTCGGGGGTAACCTTGAGCAGGGTCAATGGCACGCCTATCTGGTTGTTGAGGTTGCCCTCGGTGGCCAGCACGCGGAACTTCTGGCTCAGCACGGCGCGGAGCAGTTCCTTGGTCGTGGTCTTGCCATTGGTGCCGGTGATGCCGATGACGGGCACAGGGCGCTCCCAGGAGCGGAACTGCTGGCGGTGATGCGCAGCCAATTGCTGCAGGGCAGTCAGCACATCCTCGACGAGGAATGCCTTGCCTCCTGCCGCGAGTTGGGCATGTACATCGGGGTCATCCACTACTACAGCGGCGGCACCTTTATCCAATACTTCGGCAGCATACTGATTGCCATCGAAACGCTCGCCCTTGAGGGCGAAGAAGAGTTGACCTGGCTCCACCTTGCGACTGTCGGTGGTGATGCTGGGATGCGCCAGATACAGACTATATAGTTGTTCTATAGTATTCATAATTCTTTACTCAAAACCTAACAACCTAATAACCTAATAACTAGGGTGTCAATTTTTTTTATTTTTTTCGTCCAATTTTTACAACGAACAAGGAACGAAAATATATCGAAAAAAGAACGAAAATCCCAACGATCAGCAGTTTTCGTTCATTGTTCGTTTAATTTTCGTTCCTTGTTCGGTGTAAAATAACGAAGAAATGAAGCAAAAAACATGCAATTTTTGACACCCTACCTAATAACCTAATAACCTCAAAACCTAACAACCTCAGAAGTACCGCTTGATGCAGACCAGCTGATGGCTGAGCTCCTTGCGCGAGAGGCTCCAGATGCCCTCGGAACGCAGTTCGTCGAAGTGCAGATAGCCGCTCACATGCAGGATGCGTCCGCCCTCGGCGACCAGTCCCACATGCGACACACGACGCGTCTCCATGTCGGTGGTGAAGAAGGCAAGGTCGCCCGACTCCGCCTGCTCGAAGGTGACAGCACGACCCTGCAGCGCCTGCTGGGAGGCATTGCGAGCCAACTTGATGCCGATGAAGCGGAAGAGCGTCTGGGTGAAACCCGAGCAGTCGATACCGGCAGCCGAAGTGCCGCCCCAGAGGTAGGGCGTATTGAGCAGCATCTGTGCCTGCTGGAGGATATACTTAGCGAGCGCCTTGCGCGACATCGAATTGGCACGCAGGGGCTGCACATAGCTCATTGCCGGCACGTCGAAACGGATGCCATGCATACGGAAGGTGATGCCCGTCTCGTCGAGGTCGAAGATGCGGCTGCCCCATGACAACTGTGCCGAGCCGGACTGTCCCTGTTCGGTGCGTTGCACGGGGTTGAAGGGTAAGCGCAATAAGGGCGCATCGTCGGTATGGTCGAGGAAGCGCTGGTACTCGATCTTGTCGATGAGAGTGGCGGTCTTCCAGTCGATCCAGCCTTCATAGTTGTCGCAGTCGCGAACGATGCGATACCAGCGTGGCTGCTCCTCCAGGATCTGGAAGGTGTCGCCAAAGAGCAACTGGTTGGTCATCTCGGACTGCTCGGCAGCCTCTGCCCGCATCGGGATGTAGGGCTGGAGGCAAATAGCGAATTTCATATTGAACTTAGGTTATGAGGTCGGGAGGTTATGAGGTTGGGAGGTTATGAGGTTGGGAGGTCGTGAGGTTATGAGGTCTGCGACCTCACAGCAGGGCGCCCAGCGCCTCGTTGCTCACCAGACGCATGGCAGGCTTGCCATCAGGGGTGGTCAGATGGTCGGGCAATGCGAGGAACGACTCGACGAGCTGCTGCAGTTCCTCCTCGCCTATCTGACGTCCATAGGGTATCGCCTGCGTCTGTGCCAGGCGCAACGCCAGGCGTCGGTTGAGCTCCTCGCCTACCCCATGCACCTCCTGACGGGCGGTGTCGATGAGCTGCAGGATGAGTTGTTGCACGTTGACGGAGCCATCCAGCGTAGCGGGCTTGCCGTTGATGGCATAGCTGCCGCCGCCGAGACTGTCGAGTTCGAAGCCCAGATAGCCCAGTTCGGGCTGTATCTGCTGCAGATAGGGCTCATCGGCAGGCTCCACGTGGATCTCATAAGGGAAGAGTTCCTGTTGGCTGAAGCCCTGACGGTTCTGGATTTGCTGATAGTAGTGGTCGAAGAGGACGCAGACGTGCGCCCTGTGCTGGTCGATGAGCATCATGCCGCCCCGGGCATTGGCGACGATGTAGCGGGCACCCACCTGCAGGTATCGATGCAGAGGCTGTCCTTTGGTCAATGACTCTTGAGGGAACATCTCTCCCCCCATCAGGTCCATCGCGCTGGGCAGTTCCTCGCCCAACTCCTCAGCGGGGTGAGGAGTGCGATCCAGGCGGGACTGCAGGACACCGTCCTCTCCGCCTCGGCGGTCCAAGCGAGAAGATAGGTCTACCCCTTCGCCGAAACTCATCCCACTGGCATCCCTCCCCGACTCCTCACCCGGGTCGAAGCCCAGGTCCTGTCGCTGGCTCCCGCTCTGGAAGTCGCCGTAGAGGCTCTCCCAATGGGCAGCCGACTGGCGGCGGAAGGGGTCGTAGTTCTCGAACGTCGGTCGTGGCTCTGCCTTGGGCTGTCCTGCCAGAAGGTAAGTAGGGTCAATCTCGGGCGGTGCATCAGCCTGGTCGAAGTCGATGGGGGGCAGTTCGTTGTACTTGCCCAGCGACTCACGTATCGTCGCCTGCAGGATATGATAGCGGGCGGCATCGTTCTCGAACTTGATCTCCGTCTTGGTCGGATGGATGTTGACGTCGATGGTCTGCGGATCGACCTGCATGAAGATGAAGTAGTTGGGCTGCGTACCCTCGGGAATCAGGTCCTGGAACGACTCCATCACTGCCTTGTGGAAGTAGGGATGGCGCATGTAGCGGTCGTTGACGAAGAAGTACTGCAGTGCCCCCTTCTTCCTTGCCCCCTTGGGTTGTCCCACGAAGCCCGAGATATTGATCAGGTCGTTCTCGACAGCGATGGGCAGCAGCTGCTGTTCGATTGTCTTGCCGAAGAGCTGGACGATACGCTTCTTGTACGAACCGGCGGTGAGCTGCAGTTGCAGCATATCGTTGTGCATCACCGTAATCTCGACCTGCGGATAGGCGAGTGCCACGTGCTGCACCTCAGTCATGATGTTGCCCAGTTCGGTAGTGTTGCTCTTGAGGAACTTCCTGCGCGCGGGTACATTATAGAATAAGTTACGCACCTGGAAGTTGGCACCCACAGGACAGGCACAAGCCTCCTGCCGCTGCACCTGGCTGCCTGCCAGGGCAATGAGCACGCCAGCCTCGTCCTCCTGGCGCCGTGTGCGCAGCTCCACCTCCGCCACGGCGGCTATCGAAGCGAGAGCCTCCCCGCGGAAGCCCATCGTGTGGAGGTCGAAGAGGTCGCTGGCCTGGCGTATCTTCGACGTAGCATGCTTCTCGAACGCCATGCGGGCGTCCGAAGGACTCATGCCCACGCCGTTGTCGATCACCTGTATCAGTTCACGCCCCGCCTCACGCAGGATGATCTGCACCTGTGTGGCATGGGCGTCGATGCTGTTCTCCAGCAATTCCTTGATGACGCTGGCAGGTCGCTGCACCACCTCACCTGCCGCTATCTGGTTGGCGACAGTGTCGGGGAGTAGATGAATGACGTCCATCACTTGATCAGATAGTAGAAGACGATGACGAGAAGCACGATGGCGACAGCAAGCTTGACGTAGCGGTTGCCGGGGGCAGCGCCCTCGTCCTCCTCCTTCTCCTTGCGTCGCTTAAGGTGGGTGGTACCCTCGATGAAGGTACCTCTGATCACCTCCTCGGCCTTGAGTTCCTCATCGGGCAGTTCGCCCATCTCGCGCTTCACCTTGCGCACACGAGCCTCCAGCCACTGCTTGCGTTCGTTCTTCTCGAACTGGCTATGATGCTGGAACTTCTTGGGTTTCGATGTACTGAATATCGTTGCCATATCGTTAGTAGCCGTTTAGTTCATTATCGTCAAAGAGTTTGACCGCCTCCTGAATGTCCTCTGCCTTCATCTCGATGCCACGGAAGACGTCCTGCGGATCGCGGGGCCTAAGGTAAGCCATCCAGCGGAACTTGTCGAAGAAGAGCAGGTCGGGCGTCACCAGTTGGATGGGGGTCAACGATCCCACGGGTGAAGGCCAGACCTTGAGCTTGTCGAGCTTCTGGTTGCGGAACCAGACGGTCAGGTAGTTGCCCACCAGCTGGTTGAGACCGATGAGCGACTTGTCGTCCTCCTCGGGATAGTTGATCACCTGCACGTTGCCACTGATGTCGAGGCGCTGGACGTGACCCGAGTCGAAGTAGCAGACGAGGTCCTGTCCCATGATCTGGTCATAGTGGAGGGTGTCGATGCGCAGGGTGCGACGCTGCTGTTCGCTCAGCGTGTCCATGTCGACAGTGAGACTCTCGTCATGGCTCTGCGTCAGGAAGGCATTGGGTCGTATCATGGCGCGCTGGATGCCGTCGCGGGTGACGATGGCGAAGATGGTGTCGCCCGTGATCTGATACTGGTTGTTCCACATCACCGGCTTGCCGATGAAGGTGGCGAGCGAGTCGCGCGCCGAGTAGATCAGCGAGTCGCACGTACCCTGGATGTCGCGTCGGTAGTAGCGCACGCCATAGTACGCCTGCATATAGCGGAGGGTGTCGATGTGGACGGGAGTAATCTGGTCAATGACCCGACGCGACGTCACCACCATACTGTCCGGGGCTGACGAGAGGCTGTCAGGCGAGACAAGGGGGGACAGGGTGTCAGAGGTTTCAGAAGGTCCGGGGGTGTCCGGAGATGCCGGAGAGCCCAGTGAATCCTGTGCAGCCGGGGCACTCAGCGAATCCCTCACCGCCAGCGGCAGCATCCGCTTTACGTAGCTCGTATCCTTGACGACATGGCTGACGGTGTCAGCCATGATGCTGTCCAGCACCGTGAACGCCCTCAGCGTATCGGCATGCAGGTAGAGCGTGTCGGCACCGCTGAACTCCATCGCCAGCGCATGACCGGTGACGAAGCCCGTCTGGGGCGTCGAGTCGTTCTCGATGTAGTAGGCATAGTCGCCACGTATCGCCATGTGGTCGGTCGAGTCGATGGCGTAGACATCGCCCCAAGCCTCGCCGTAGCCCCGGCGCGCGTTATAGAAGAGGGTATCACCCACGGCATAGCGTCCCGGGCTCTCTATCCACGAGTGGTTGTAGAGGTTGGCATCCTCGGTCTCAGTATTGAAGTGGCCGCGGGTGGTGTGCACCACCGACGAGTCGTTAACGATGCGCGAAGGACCCAGCACCGTCGCCAGTGTGGCATTGAAGTCGTAGCGCAAAGTGTCGCTGTAGAGGATGAACTGCGGGTGCAGCCGCTCGTCCCTCGGATAGTAGTCGTGGGGCGGCATGCAGCCGAGGCTGTGCCATGCCGAGTCGCGCTGGTAGGTACGGCCCTCCACGTCGTTCTCGAAGAAGGCGAGTTTCTGCTGCGGGTAGTACCAGCCGATCTGGCTGCGCAGGTGAATCAGCGAGTCCACCATAACGCCCGTCTCGGGATAGCATGCCTCCTCCAGCTCGCGGTCGTAGGTCATGTAGCTGGTGTAAAGGTGCGTGTCGGAGGTCTGGCTGCGATGGATGAGGTGCACGTGGTCGTAGAGTTCGCCGAACATCGTGTTGCCATCATAGAACATCGAGTCGCAGTAGACCCACAGCGTATCGCCCTGATGCAGCTGCACATTGCCGAAGGCCGCCATCGAGTTGGAGTTCTCGAAGAAGTATGCCGAGTCGCACGTCATGTAGCACGAGTCCTGGCGGAAGCGCACCTCGCCGTGCAGCGTCTGGCGGTCGGGGTCGACGTACTTGTCGTAGTTGAGCGTATTGGCATGAAGCAAGTGAATCTTGCGCGGCTGCTGTTGCTGCTGCGCAAGACCCAAGGCAGTGGTCAATGCCACCGCACCTATTGCGAATATGCCCGTCTTATGGACTTTCAACTTATAACTTTTAACTTATAACTTTCAACTGGTAAGTTGGCAAACTTACTCATGCTGTCCCCATCCCGGATAGCGGAACTCGTAGTTCTCCCAACCCGGCTTGATGCGGACGTAGGTGGTCTTCTGCTTCTCCTTGATGAAGTTCTCGATGATCTCCTGGCGGAGGTGCTGCTCATAGAGGTCCTTCAGGGTCTGGTAGTCGTCGTAGTAGGTGGCCTTGTGACCGGGGATGCGGTGCTTCAGCTTGACGATGGCAACCTGGTCGCGTGAGGTCTTGCTGTCCTTCATGGTGAAGGGGCGCGATATCTCGCCTTCGTTCATGCGAGCCACGACACGTGCCACCTCGGCGGGCAGCTCGTCCATCGTCATGCGTGCCGAGCCGCTATGCTCACTCGCCATCATGCCGCCGCTGTTGCGGGTGCTCTTGTCGCTCGAGAGGTAGCGGGCAGCCTCCTCAAAGGTGAACTTGGCCGAGTCGAGGTCCATGCGAAGCGTATCCATGCGGAGGCGTGCATCGGCGAGCTCCTTCTGGCTCACCTTAGGAGTCATGAGGATATGGCGGAAGTTGGCACGGTCGCCACGACGCTCAATGAGCTGGATGATGTGGTAGCCGAACTCCGTCTCGACGACCTTCGACACCTTGCCGGGTTCGGTGAGCTGGAAAGCCACCTTCGAGAACTCCGGCACGTAGGCGCCCTTCGACTTGAAGCCCAACTCACCGCCATTGGCAGCGCTGCCGGGATCCTCGCTGTAGAGGATAGCCAGCGTCTGGAACTGCGACTCGCCCTTGTTCACGCGATCCGTGAAGTCACGCAGTCGGTTCTTGATCTCGTCTACCTGCTGCTTGCTCACCTGAGGCTGCAGCGTGATGATCTGCACCTCGACCTGCGTCTCGATGAAGGGGATGCTGTCCTTAGGCAAGCGCTCGTAGTACTGACGCACCTCACTGGGCGTGATGGAGACGTCCTCGCAGAGTTTCTGCTGCATCTGCTGCTGGATAGCATTGTTCTTGATGCCCGTGCGCCACTCGGCGCGCAGTTCGTTGATAGGCTTCTCGAGGTACTCCTCGAGCTTCTCCTTCGAACCGATCTGGGCGATGAACATGTTCATCTGGGCATCGACCTGCTGCTCCACCTGCTCATCACTGACCTCGATGGAGTCGATGACGGCCTGGTTGATGAAGAGCTTCTGGATAGCCATCTGCTCAGGAATGATGCCGTAGGGGTCGCCGTCGAGCTTCTCGCCCTGATAGAGCATGCGCTTGCGCTCGTTCTCGACCTCACTGCGCAGGATGGCTTCGTCGCCCACCACCCAGATGATCTCGTCGATGACGTTCTCAGCCTCCTGAGCCATCAGCTGGAGGCCGCCCAGCAGCATTGCTGCTATCAATGTTAAGGACTTTCGCATCTGATTTTTAACTTTTAATTTTCAACTTTCAATTTCTGAAGTTCCTTCTCGTTGATCTTCACCTCGTACTTCTGGCGGAGCTGGGCGACCCACTCCTTCTCGAGCTGGGTCTGGTAGTCGCCTATCACGGTGCCGCGCACGTCGCTCAGCTCGTCGGGCTCGGTGAGCACGCGGCCGTAGGTCATCACGCGGGGCATCTTCTCCTTGGGGGTGAACTTGGCGCCCTCCACCTTGAGGCGCTCTGCATCGACGCAGGCATTGTCGCCCTGCGAGAAGAGGCCGTTGACGATGTGGAAGCGCGGTGCCTTGGGGTTAGGCGTCAGCACGGTATCCTTCAGCACGGTGGCGCGCACCACGTCGGCGGCAGCCAGAGGCTCGTTGTTGTCGTAGATATCCTTCAGGGCGTTGTAGAGCTGGTCGTCGTCCTGACACTCGATGAAGGCGCCCTTGAAGCGGGGCTTGTCGAAGGCATACTTCGAGCGGTTCTCGTCGAAGAACTTCTGCAGACCCAGCGTATCCTGCCCTGCCTTGTCCCACACGGCCTTGCTGCTCACGTCGAAGAGCATCAGGCCGTCGTGGTACTCGCGGTAGAGGTTGCGGAAGTCGGCATTCTCGACCTCCAGCTGGCTGTCGGCCCACTCCATCACCTCATCGTCGCTCCACGAGGCAGCCTGACGGCGCAGCTTCTTGTCCTTGGCGAGGCGGGCACGCTGCTGGGCGATGAATGCCTGCTGGCCCTCCTTCATGCGCTCGGGATCCTTGGCGAGCTGGTCACGCAACCGGGCATCCTGGGCGCTGTCGGCAGGTGCCTCGTCACGCTTGTCGAGCAGCTTGACGATATGCCAGCCGAACTGGGTGGCGAAAGGCTCGGAGTACTGTCCCTTCTCGAGTCTGTAGCACACGTCGAGCCACTCCTTTGGGAAGCGAGCCGTGCGACCCAGCCAGGGATAGGCGCCACCCTTCTGGGCAGTATATTGGTCATCGCTGCACTGGGCGCAGAGGACATTCCAGTCGGCGCCACGCTGCAGTTCGGCATAGATCGAGTCAATCTGCTGCTTGGGACCAGCGACGTCGGCCGACTGAGGGCCACGGGGCATGTTCTTCATGATGTGTGCCACCAGCACTTCACCCTCCGAGGGACGCTTGTCGACCACCTTGATCAAGTGCCAGCCGAAGCGCGAACGCACGATGCTGGTCTCGCCCACGGGCGTCGTGAAAGCCGCCTTCTCGAAGGGATAGACCATCTGCATCGTCGAGAAGTAGCCCAGGTCGCCCGCATTCTGGCGAGCCGAGGGATCCTGGCTGTAGAGGCGGGCGAGGCTGTCGAAGCTGGCGCCAGCCTCCACTTCGCGCTGATAGCCGCGCATCACCTCCAGCAGGCTGTCCACCTTGGTCTGCTCGGTCTTGTCGTCACACGTCAGCAGCAGGTGGCTGGCGCGCACCTCCCAGCGGCGACGCTCCTTGACCTGCTGCAGCAGCGAGTCAGGCCAACCCTGCACCTGCAGGTATGGCTCGGTGAGCTGCTTGCGGTAGCCGGCAAGCTCCGTCTGATAGGCCTGCGTGGTATCCACGCCCTGGGCATAAGCCTCGGCGACCTTCAGCTTGTAGTTGACGAAGAGGTCCACGTATTCGTCGAACGACTTCTCTTCGGCGACGTCCTGACCATTATTCTTGTTGTAGAAATACTCGAACTCCGACGCCCGGACCTCCTTGCCCGCGATGGTCATCACCACGGGGTCCTTCTTGTCGGTCTTGGCACTCGCCCACTGGGCGGATACCTGCAGGGTCAGCAATGCAGCCAGACCCACGATGACTTTCTTCATATCACGTTCAATGAATTATGTTCTAACCAAAAAAAGCGGCGCAAAGATACACATTATTCGTGAAATATCCAAATGATTTTAGATTTTTCAACACATTTGCCCCCCATTTCGTCTTTTTTTATTCAAAAAATTTGGTCAATTGACAATTTAGCTTTATCTTTGCACCCTGAATCCCCATCAACCCCCATTAACCGCGGCCTTGCCGCATCAACCCCATTAACCGCGCCTCCGGCGCTCCCTCATGTACATCGCAATAGCCGGCAACATCGGCAGCGGCAAGACCACCCTCACCCAGCTCCTCGCCCAGCACTATGGCTGGGAGCCGCGCTTCGAAGCCGTCGACCACAACCCCTACCTCGACGACTACTACCGCGACATCCAGCGCTGGTCGTTCTGCCTTGAGGTCTATTTCCTCAAGGAGCGCTTCAAGGACCTCCTAGCCATTGCCCGCAGCCCCCACACCATCGTCCAGGACCGCTCCATCTTCGAGGGCGTCCACATCTTCGCCACAGGCAACTATGCTGCCGGCAACCTCTCGGAGCGCGACTACCTGACCTACCTCGACCTCTTCGACCAGATGATGTCGGTGGTCAGCCAGCCTGCCCTGATGATCTACCTCCGTGCCGACGTCCCTTACCTGGTGCGCAACATCCAGCAGCGCGGACGCGAATGCGAACAGCAGATGTCGCTCGACTACCTCGCCACCCTCAACGACCGCTATGAGGACTTCATCCTGCACCGCTACCCCGGCCGCGTCCTCATCCTCGACAAGGCGCACCTCGACTTCCTCGACCCCGCCCAGATGCTCCAGGTCTACGACCGCATCGACGCCGCCTTAGGCAACGGCACCCTCCCCCTCTGATCTGACGCCGCATCCCCCAATTAACCGCGGCCCTGCCGCATCAACCACCTTTAACCGCGGCCCTGCCGCACAAACCGCGCCTCCGGCGCATCAACCCCCATTAATCGCGCCTCCGGCGCTTCCCCCTCCCATGCACATCGCTATCGCCGGCAACATCGGTTGCGGCAAGACCACCCTCACCAAGATGCTCGCCCGTCGCTACGGCTGGACGCCGCGCTTCGAGCCCGTTGACGACAATCCCTACCTCGCCGACTACTACGCCGACATGCCCCGCTGGTCGTTCAATATCCAGATTTACTTCCTCGCCAAGCGCTTCAAGGAGGTAGTGGAGATCTCGCAGTCCTCCCAGGCCATCGTCCAGGACCGCACCATCTTCGAGGACGCCCGCATCTTCGCCCCCAACCTCCACGACATGGGCATGATGTCCGACCGCGACTTCCAGAACTACTCCGACCTCTTCGACACGATGATCTCGCTCACCCGGCTGCCCGACCTCATGATCTACATCCGCTCGTCGCTTGCCAACCTCGTCGACCACATCCACAAGCGTGGACGCGACTTCGAACAGTCCATGTCGCTCGACTACCTCGCCGGACTCAACCGACGCTATGAGGACTGGATCTCGACCTACACCGGCAACCTCGTCATCATCGACGGCGACACCTGCAAGTTCGAGCAGAACCCCGCCGACTTCCTCAAGGTCACCGACGACATCGACGCCCACCTCTTCGGTCTCTTCGGCCAGGAAGGCGAATAGACAGCCCCATTGAACAAAACGGCTCTATAACGTTTGGAATGGGTGACCTGCCGGGCGAATATAGATGACTGAACTTGACCAATGCCTCGGTCCCCATCAGAAAAAGCGACATCTTAGATGGCGCAATTACGGGACTGGGGGCAGCAATCCCTCCTCCAGCCGGAGCCAGAAGCCACTACGTGTGATTGTCCACCAGTTATGGTTGACAACGAGCATCCCGCGCGTGCAGGGAGCAGCATCTGCGCACGGATGCTGCTTTCGTTCAGACATGAGAGCAGCATCTGCGCCTGGATGCTGCTTTCGCTCAGCGATGAGAGTAGCGCCTGCGCACGGATGATGCTTTCGTTCAGCGATGAGAGCAACGTCTGCGCCTGGATGCTGCTTTCGCTCAGCGATGAGAGCAGCGCCTGCGCACGGATGATGCTTTCGTTCAGCGATGAGAGCAGCATCTGCGCATGGATGATGCTTTCGCCCAGCGATGAGAGCAGCATCTGCGCCTGGATGCAGCTTTCGCACAGCGATGAGAGCAGCGTCTGCGCCTGGATGCTGCCTTCGCACAGCCTTGAGAGCAGCGTCTGCGCCTGGATGCTGCCTTCGCACAGCGATGAGAGCAGCATCTGCGCACAGATGCAGCTTTCGACCACCTCACGAGACGCGCTGCAAAAATAGGGACAGTCTCTCCTCCAGCCGGAATCAGACAGCGCCTACATTTTCGCGTCCGACGTCATCTTACCCACTGGAAACGTTATAGACCCAATAAAACCGAACATCCGCCTTCCTCTCGAAGACGGATGTTCCTGCATTCTCACCTATTATCAACTGACTGACACAAGGTGCTTGACGCATTCTTCGGATGTAACTATTCTCTCATGACGCCACGTATCGGATGCGCATAGAAGCGCAGATACGTATTCTTAGGGGAGACGACGGTAGGCAGGAAGCACATATATTCCGCACCATACACCGAATCCGCGTCACGTTCGGCGCCATAATAGAATCCAGCCAGACCGCCGAGGTACAACGTCTTGTCATGCATTTCGCCCATGGCGGGCAGGAACATCCTCCGCGACGTATCCTCCCGGTCGACGAACAACAGTCCGGCAGCTCCATTATATTCCGGGAGGTAAGCCTGCTGGTCCGTCAGCCAATAGATGCCGCCCGCGGGAGCAGCGGTCTCGAGCTGACCGATAGAGACGTCGCCACTGTCGCCCGCACATGCCATGAGGAGCGACTGGAAGTCCTCCAGCGTCGGCGTGCGCCACGCAGCACCCCAGTTCTGGGTGACAGCATCATGCTCGGCATCGAGCACCGCCCCCGTGTAGGTCGGGTAATCGGTATGCGCATAGCCGTCAGGATGCTCCTCGCTCCAGCCACTGAATGTCGCCTCTCCGAGGGACGAATAGCTGATGCCCGTATAGCGTGGCGTGGTCTCGCCCCAGGCGAAGTAGTCGCCGTAGCATTGCCCCGGCGAACCAGCCACTGCCGTGGCGCCCACATTCATCGTGGCCCACTTCCTGCCTCCTATCTCGACATAGTCATGCTCAGGAGTATCTTCGACAAAGACCACGCTGTCAATCTCTGCTGCCTTATATTCAGCCACCAGTTCACCGCCGCGATAGAGGCGGACACACTGAGCGCTCATCGACATAGCCAACATCGAGGCACCCAAGCTCAAAAGTATCTTCGTTTTCATCATTCAAAAGCATTATTAACATGTGACTGCGATACGGGGCACTCGGCCTCCGATGCATGAATCAGCCGGCCGCTGGTGTTGCGAAGCCGTCCGTCCCGACCGACGATGATCAGTCGTCCGCCACGCAGCAGCTTTCCCTCACGTCTCACGTTGACCGAAGCCCTATCGTCGGCTATCTCGCCGATGCCAGACTCCTCGTAGGTACCCCAGGTCACTACAAGCTGCTGACCCTCCAGGAGTTCGACACTGGTGACTTCGATGCCTCCGACGATCAGCACTGCACTGCCCTCACGATAGGTCACGGTGGGCATCGTGCTGAGCAGATATGCCGTCTGGCTGCCCTCGGCATAGACCACTACGCCATTGTAGTTCTCACTCCGCATACAGCCCCACACGAGAGCCAACAGCAGAGGGAGGATTACTCGTTTCATAACAATTCAATATATTAAACCAATGAAGTTTCGCGAGCTCAACTTCTTAGGTTATGGGGTTATAGGGTTTTGAGCCCTTGCGAAAGTTGACAGACCGCCCCCTACCCTTTCGAGGCGGGAGGCGGCCATAAGTTGAGGAACAGTCTTAACGCTCGATCATCTTCACGCCATCGCGTACGACGATGCCCTTAGCATCGGCATCGGCGCGCTGACCCTGAAGGTTGTAGCTGATTGAGGCGCCTGCAGTCCGGATGGTCTGGATGGCATCGATGTCGCCAGCGACATTCCAGGTGAAGGTAGTCTCCGGGCAATCCTCCCAGTTCTGTCCGAGGTAGAACATGGCAGCCGGGATGTGCATCTCGTAAAGTCCAGGTTCGTACACCTCCTCATCGAGACCGAAGTTGACAGCGATGCAATCCTCATCCTTGGCGTCGAGCACCATGCCCTTCTCGAGGTCGCTGTAGGCGAAACTTGCCACCAGCTGGCCGCCACAGGTCAATGTGATGGCTTCCTCACAGTCCGAATTGGGCCAGATGAGGTCATTGCTGTAGGTCACCGTGAAGTCCTTGAGGGAGGCTACATTGCCTTCGCCTGGTTCAATGGCAAAGACGGCGGGCACATAATCGACCGAATAGATGTAGTAGAAGTTGCCGGCTCCGTTGTTGCCCTCTACGTAGGCCTCGGTAGCAGCGTCCTGTACGTCACACAGATAGACGCTGACCGAACCATAGCTGTACTTGCCGAGTTCGATCATCTCGGTGGCGAGATAATCTTCGGCGATCTGATCCTTGTCGAACTTCATCGTGACGACTTTCTGGTCTTCGCTCTGGGTGATGATGCAGGGCATGATGAAGAAGTCCTGCATGTCGATGCCGGATGCCAGATTGCTGTAGGTCACGGCTTCGGAGAAAGTGAATACGAACTCGGTGTCGAGGGTGACGTTGCCGGCTTCGGGATTAGGGGTTACACTGACCAGTTGAGCGACCTCGGCGTGTGCGCAGAGGGCGGACATCAACATAGCCGAAAGAGATAGAATTCTTTTCATTACTGTTTTGTTTGGGTTAATGGGTTAGTAGATAATTAGAAGTTTCAGTTCCTTGATAGAGGGTCAATATCTGACCCAATGGTTTGATTTCTGCCGTCGATGTAAAACAACAACGGAAATGGGACAGAAATTTTTCGGAAATAGAACGGAAATAGTGGGTCGAGTAGCTATTTCCGTTCTTTTTCTGTTATCTTTCAGATTATTTCCGTTGTTGCATTTCGTCGTTAGTCAACCACCGATCGTTACTTGACAATGACCTTGTGGCCACCAGCGACATAGATGCCGGACTTGAGACCTTGCGAATCAGTCACGCGAAGGCCTGTAGTGGTGTAGACCTCGACAGGCTGGTCAAGGGAGAGCTCGCTGATGCCTGTGACGGGCGAGAGCGTGACGGTGACGGGGAGTGACTCAGCGTTGCCATAGAGTGCAGTCACGGAAGCCGTGTGTTCGCCCTCGCTGGCGACACCCGCGAGGAGGTAGGAAGTCACGTCGGCAGGAGTAGTGGCTACCAGCGTCTGGTCGAGATAGACATTGTAGCCAGTCGGCAGGGCATCGGCAGTAGTGTAGGAGATGTCGTCGACGAAGATGCCGAAGGCCTCCTCCGTGACATAGTGGATGGCGAAGTAACGGGTGCCGGCAGGCAGGTCGACGCTGTACTCGTGCCAACCCTTTTCGCTCAAGGCATACTCAGCCACTACCGAGAAGCTCTCGGCTGAGGCATCGGTCGAAGAGGCTACGACCTCGAACAGCTCTGCACCGTAGTTGTCGGTGATGATGTTGACATTGAACCTGATGGTCTGAGCAATGCCGGGGAGTTCGGGCGAGACGAGGTACTTGTCGGACTTCTGTTCCTTGCCGCTGGCGTCAATCTCAGACATGAAGATGACGGTCTTGGTGCCCGAGACGGCGGGGAAGTTGTCCTGGAAGCCCTCCTCGGCAACGTCGATGATGCCGAAGGCATAGACCTCCTTCATGTGATCCCAGAAGCCGGAGTTCCAAGAGTAGGTATAGCCCTTGCTCCGATCGATGGCACCCCACTCGCCGCAGTACTGGCCGTCAGTATAGACGGAGTTGGAGGGATAGCTCTCGAAGTCCTCGGTCTTCTCGGAAGCGCCATCAGACGGAGAGGTCCAGGTCAGCGTGACGCCCTCCTCGTCCCTGACAGCCATCACCTCCTCGACAGGAGCGACGGCAGGAGCCAGCACGGAGAGGATGGTCTCGGCTACGTTGTCGGCAGGCTTCTCGTCAGCCTCATAGATGGCTTCGGCGCGAAGGGTCACCTCTTCAGTTGGGTCAAAGACCGTCGTGGCGAGTACGGTCGAATAGCTGACCTCGGTGTAAGGAGCGAGTTCGACGGTCTGATCGGCGGGATATTCGGCGATGACCTCGTCACCGGCATAGACCTTGACAGCATAGCCCGAAGCGGGGTTCTCGGCCTCATTGCGCACCGTGACCATGACGTCAGCCGACTGACCGGCAGTGAGTGACTCGGGAGCGCTGACCAGCACCTTGACATTGTGGTCCATGAGGTCAACGAACTTGACATTGCGGACGTAGCCCTTGCCAGCCTCCGAGAAGAGGGCATGGAGCGTGAAGCGTACCCAAGGCTCCTCGGCGAGTTCAGAGAGGTCGACCTGCGACAGGGTGTAGTCGGTGCCAGCCGTCAGTGTAGAGGCGATGGACCGGGTGGGACCGAAGACGGTGAGTTCGAAGGCGCAGGGACCCTCGTAGTCGAATGCCAACGTAGGATGGATGGCGCCGGCAAGGCTGACCTTGCCCGACTGCAGGTCGATCCAGCCCGCTGCGGGAGCATCGAACAGGAACTCTGCATCGGAGGTGGTGGACAGACCTCCGTAGGCCTCGCTGGTGGCCTCGTCACTATCGGAGCCCCACCAGTAGTCGAGCGTGGCACCATCACCTCCGAGCGTCTCGACGACAGGAAGTTCATAGGGTGCGCCGGTGACAGTAGCAGCCATGACGCCGGTGGAATGGCCGATGGCGTTGCGGGCAATGAGACCGAAGTAGGTATAGCCCTGGGCGCCCTCGTTGGTAGGATACTCGAGATTATAGCTGGTCGTGGCGATATCAGTGGCATAAGGATTGGTATCGTCAACGTAGTAGAACGGTACGCCATAATAGGTGACCGACTTGACGGGACAGAGGTCATAGGTGACATTCTCGGGCAGGACGATACCGCCCTGCTGACCTACAGTCACGGCATCCCACGAGAGGCCGACCTTGTCATCGAGGTCGGCGACGGTGAAGCCCGTGGGTGAGTCTGGAGCATCCTCACCGATATAGGCCTCGATGCTGACGGGTTCGCTCTCGTAGTCGCCGAGGGCAGCGGTAGCCTCATAGGTGACTATGCCGGCAGCCTCGACCGTCTCATCGACGAAGGTGACAGTGGCACCGGGTGCGACAGTAGCAGAATAGACGGTGGCGCCATCGCGGTTGACGCGGACGGTTACCTCACCCTCGATGGCATTGCCGCCGATGTTGAGCTCGGGAGCGACGCAGGTGACTGTGGCACGGAGGGCTGCCGTGGGATCGGGAGTAACGGTGAGCACGGAGATGACGTCGGGCGTGCTGGGATCGTGGAGCTTGACCTGGAAGTTGTCGACCAACAGGAAGTACTGAGAGGCCTCACTGGTGGCATGGATGGCGAAGTAGTAGATGCCGTCAGTCTCGGGGATGAAATCGACTGAGAGCGTCTCGTAGTCGGCGCCTACGAAGGTCTCGGGTAGGATAGCCACGAACTCGGAGGCACGAGGATCGGTGGCTATCATGATCTCAAGGCTCTCGGTGTAATAGTTATTGTACGCACGGGCATCGACGCGGACCTGATAAGGCTTGCCAGCCTCGAGCGAGAGGCCAGGGAAGACGAGGAAGTCGTCGGCATCGTTGTCGTCGCTGTAGACGTACTTGGCCACCTTGCTGTGGACCGTGTAGTCGGTATCGAAGATGAAGGTGCACCAGTCGTAGTTGTTGTCCCAGATGGCAGCTTGCTGCTGTTCGGCATAGGTCTCGAACGTATTGGTGTAGGGCAATTCGGCGGTGAGCTCGGTGATGATGGGATCGGGAGCCGGTTCAGCCGAGAGGACAGTCTCCTCATCGTACTCCAGCCAGTTGACCTCTTCGCGTGAAGCGTTGGCAAGGAGGTAGGTGTCGAAGGTGATGGTGCGCGACTCGGCATCGTACGAGGCAGTGACGACGGGCTCGATTTCGTCCTCATAAGGATCGCCACCTGCCAGCCAGGTCTCATAGACCTCGTAGTTGCCCAGGAACTGGTAAGCCTCGAAGGTGATGACGTCGCCGTCGATGGCACCCTTGACCCACGACTCGGGGAAGTATTCGAAGAGACCACGTACATAGAAGTCATTGCCGACGAAAGCGGTCTCGACCTCGCGGTTGAAGACCACCTTGTAGTCGTCCATATTCTCCATGGTGCAGTTGAGGTACCAGGTCTGGACATCAGCGCCCTCAGGGAGCTCGACGGGGTCGGTGCCGAAGCCCTCGAAGTCGGGAGCGTAGGTGAGTACCGAACCAGCATCGCCATAGCCAGTGATGGTGTCGTCATCGTCCCAGACCGAAGCCATGATATAGGTCGACTGCGTGCCGTCCCAGATGACAGAGGGGTCAGTGAGCGTGATGACGTCACCCTCGATGGTGAAGGTGAAGCTGTCGGCGTGGTCGTCGGCATTCTCGAACTGTCCGTCCGCGGTGACCTCCACCCAGCGGAGGCTGATGGTGGTCTCCCAGTCAGCGTTCCAGTAGAGAGGCTGGTAGGCAGGTACGGTGATGGTGTTGCCCTCGCGCGTACCCTTGACGTAGGAACCTGCGGTATAGCGGGTGATGGGGTTCTTGATATAGACGTCGTTGCCATCCTCGACGACCTCGACGTATCCGCTCTGGACGCCGTACCAGAACTCATCCTCATAGTAGTAGAAGTTCTGGCCCTGGCTGCTGCGCTGGTAATACTTGCGGACACCATCAGCAGGAGGGGCGAGGATGATGCCATTCTCATCGATGGTGGCTGCCTTGGCAGGACGAGCGCCTGCCCGACGGGTCTGAAGGGCAGTGAGGTCCGGGAGGCCATAGGCATGACGTGCTCCTTGGGGGACGCGACGCAGCGACGTACGGTCAAGGCGTCCGGCTGGGGATACACGGCCGGTGACAGAGGGACGGAGGATGGAGGAAGACTTCGGCTGCGGAGCCTCAGACTTCTCGACGAGCGCCTTCTGCTTACCCTGCTGATGGGTGACGGCATTGACGCTCTGGACCTTCTCAATCTGATGCGAGACGGCTTTCTGCTGCGTAGATGCCGGAATCTGAGCCACCGTAAGGGTCACAATCATTGCGGTGACTGCCGAGATAAGGGATTTCTTCATTGGGGAAGTGATTTATAGTTAGAGTTGATAATGTCAAATAGCAGATACTATCATTCGTTCTGTCGGGTTGCGAACTTCGAGACAGCTGTCGCGATTGGGGGTCAATATCTGTACGTCTCGTCGCAGGTGACACTCACCACCTGATTGCCCACCTGGATGCGGAAGTCGCCCGCCTCGAGGATCCAGTTGCCATCATAGTCAACGTAGGCGAGGTCACGCGCAGGGAGCGAGAGGGTGACCGTCTGCGTCTCGCCCGGCTGGAGTTCCACCTTGGTGAACTGACGGAGGCGGCGGATATCGGGCGTAGAGGTAGCCACGAGGTCGCTCGAGAAGAGCAGGACAGCCTCCTTGCCTACGCGCGAGCCGGTGTTCTGGACATCGACCGTGAAGGTGAGGTTGTCGCCGTCGCGGAAGTGCTCAGCCGAGGCACGGAGGTTGGAGTAGGCGAAGGTGGTGTAGCTCAGGCCATAGCCGAAGGGCCACTGGACGTCGGCGACAGCATTGTAGTCGTAGGCACCAGCCATCGTGGCAGTCTCCTGACAGGGCTTGTAGTCGTAGGTGATGAGCGAATGAACCTCGAGGGGATAGGTATAGGGCAGGCGACCGCTGAAGTTGGCCTCGCCGGTGAGGAGCTGTGCCAGTGCCTCGCCGCCGTAGTTGCCGGGAATCATGATGCTGACGATGGCCTGTGCCAAAGGCTCGATGTCGGCGATGATGCGGGGACGGCCCTCACCCAGGACGAGGACAATGGGCTTGCCCGTCTTGGCGAGCGCCTTCACGAGGTCGCGCTGATTCGGCGAGAGGGTGAGGTCGGAGAGGTTGCCGGGGGTCTCGGCGTAGCTGTTCTCGCCGATGCAGCAGACGATGACGTCGGCACGAGCCGCAGCCTGGACAGCCTGCTGGATGCGGGGCTCCTGCTCCTCGTAGTACTTGCCCTCATTATTGTACGAGACGCCCTCGCAGAGGGTCACGCGGTCCGAGCCCAGCTGCTGGCAGAGCGCCTGATAGATGGTCTGATAGCCCGTCTCGTAGCGCTCGGCATGCGAGCCCTGCCACGTGTAGCTCCAGCCGCCATGCAGCGTGCGCATCGAGTTGGCATTGGGGCCACAGAGCAGGATGCGCTGACCGGGCTGGAGGGGCAGCATGGTGGCTGCAGCACCCTGGACATAGTGCGAGAGGGTGTCGTTCTTGAGCAGAACCATCGACTCGATGGCTGCCTCGCGACTGACGTCGGCGGCATGACCCGAGGCGAACTCCACGTAGCGCTGGCTGTCCTGCGTAGGGTGCTCGAAGAGTCCGAGGCGGTACTTGAGGCGGAGTACGCGGCGGGTGGCATCGTCGATGCGCGACATCGGAACGAGGCCCTCATCGACCGCCTCCTTCAGGAGGTCGCAGAAGTCGGGATTGTAGGGCTCCATCGCCATGTCGATGCCGGCATTGATGGCCATGACGATGGCTGCCTTCTTGTCAGCGGCGACGTGGTCGCGGGTGTAGAGGTTGTTGATATCGGCCCAGTCGGTGACGATCATGCCGTCCCAGTTGAGTCCCTCCTTGAGCCAGCCGGTAAGGATCTCACGATTGGCATGGAAGGGCAGTCCGTTGTTCGAGCCGGAGTTGACCATGATGCTGAGGGCACCCGCCTCGACGGCAGCCTTGAAGGGGGCAAAATGCTTCTCGCGCAGTTCGCTCACGCCGACGCTGGCTGGAGTGCGGTCCTTGCCGCTGACAGGTACGCCGTACGCCATGTAGTGCTTGAGGCAGGCGGCAATGTGCATCTCGTCGATGTGGTTGGGGTCGGGGCCCTGGAAGCCACGGACGGCAGCCGAACCCATCTCAGCATTGACGTAGCAGTCCTCACCGAAGTTCTCCCAGACGCGTGGCCAGCAGGGGTTGCGCGAGAGGTCGATGGTGGGGTTGTAGGTCCAGGGGACGGAGCAGGCGCGCGTCTCGTAGGCACAGATCTCACATGCCTGATAGACGAGGTCACGATTGAAGGTGGCGCCCATGTTGATGTTCTGGGGGAAGAGGGTGCCGCCTGCGGTATAGGTGGTGCCGTGGTTCTGGTCGAGGCCGTAGATGCAGGGGATGCCGAGTTCCTGCATGGAGATGCGCTGCACGGTCTCCTGGATGCGCTGCCACTGGGCAGGAGTAGGCGACTCGCCCTGCACCTGATTGAGGAACGAGCCGACCTTATAGCGGCGGATGAGTTCGGTGAGGCGCGCCTCGTCAATGGTGACTTCGCCGGTGACGGAGTCACGGCCGGTGCAGAGGTCGAGGACGAGTTCGGTCATCTGGCCGATCTTCTCTTCGAGGGTCATCTTCTGGAGGGTGGTTTCGACCTGACGTTCGATGTCGGGGTCCTGAGGGATGGCGGGTGCCACCTTGGGTGCCTTGGGCTGGCAGGAGGTCAGCAGGAGGGAGGCGGCGGTGGCGAGGAGGAGTAATGTCTTCTTCATTTTGTGCTGTCTATAAAAGGTGGGTATCTATATATAACGGGGAAGGAGCGATTTTATTTCGCTCCTCCCCTGATTTTTTTATTGCAACGTATAGTTCAATGTCTGGAGGATGTGCTGCGAGGAGTCGCCGATGAGGAGGCGGAACTCACCGGGCTCAGCGCGCCAGGTGCCTGAGGCGACGTCGTAGAACTGGAAGGCGCGCTCTCCGAGCGTGAGTGTGACCGTCTGCGTCTCGCCAGGCTGGAGGTAGACCTTCTGGAACGCCTTGAGCTCCTTCAGTGGACGGACGACGGACGACTTGACATCCTGCACGTAGAGCTGGACGACCGTGGCACCGGGACGATCACCCGTATTGCTCACCTCCACCTTCACATTCAATCGTGCATCGTGCATTGTGCCTCGTGCATCATCCATCGTGCCTCGTGCATCTATCTCCGCATCGTGCATCGTGCATTGTGCATCGTGCATCGAGAAAGAGGTGTACGAGAGTCCGTGACCGAAGGGGAAGAGAGGCTGAAGGTGCTGCTGGTCGATGTAGCGATAGCCTACCATGAGACCTTCGGTGTAGTCGAGGTTCCACTGATGAGTGGCTTCGTCCTGGATGCCTGGATAGCGGAGAGGGTCAGGGGCAAGGAGGACGTCCCCCGCAGCCTGAAGCTCAGGCTGATGCTTGAGTCGACGGCCCTTCCGGTCAGTGGCAGCGAAGACGGAGCACTGGTCGAGCGTGCGGTAGTAGGTCATGGGGAGGTGACCCGAGGGATTGGCATCGCCCACGAGGATGCGAGCCAGCGAGGTGCCTGCCTCGGAGCCGAGGTACCAGTCCTGCAGGATGGCAGGGACGCGCGAGGCCCAGGGCATGGCGACGGGATTGCCCGAGATGTTGACCACGACGAGTCGGGGATTGGCTTCGACCAATGCCTCGATGACCTCATCTTGACCGTAAGGCAAGCCATACTGCTGGCGGTCGGAGCCCTCGGCATCCTGATGGTCGGACTTGTTGAGACCGCCGATGAAGATGACCACATCGGCCTTCTGAGCCACCTCGACAGCCTCACGGATGAGTTCGGCGGGCGTGCGGTCGTCACGCAGGTCCTGCCCGGTGGTGACACCGTTGTACTCGCCACCCACGTCACCCACGTAGCCACGGGCATAGAGCAGCTCCACGCCTGTGCCTTCGAGACGACGACGGATGCCGTCGAGGGGCAAGACCTCATGCTGCGCCTTCAGGCTCGACGAACCTCCACCTACGGTCATCATCTTGATGGCATTCTCGCCGATGACGGCGATGCGACGAAGCTGAGTGAGGTCGAGAGGGAGGAGGGGGGAG
>R14__coassemble_412_pt1 | contig 31303 bp, 23 predicted proteins | sample R14__metabat2_high_PE_017 | metagenome-assembled genome bin R14 | reverse complement strand
GCCAGGATCAAACTCTTCGTTGTACTTTTTGTATCTTTATTGCCCCGCTCTTACGGGCGGGGAACTTAGACTTGTTTGATGCTGGCAATTCAAATCCTATTAGGAAATTGACTTAAGCTCGTGACCAGACTTGCTGGTCTCTTACTTGTACTACTTGCTATTCTATCAATCTTCAAACATTCAAAGAACGTTGCTACCCGATTTTGAGCGGTTAGCAAGTGCAAAGATAGGGCAAATTCTGGACGTGACCAAATAATTGTGAAGAAAAATGCAAAAAAACAATAAAAACTGGGATACAAATCCTAATTTTTGACAACTTCGGATAACAGAGAAGGAGGAGAAACAAAGAAACTCTCGTTACATATTACCGTAACGAGAGTTGGATGAATCTTGTCGTTGGAACGAGAAAAGAACCAACTGGTAGGACGACGAAAGGTTAGAGATTAGCCTTGATGGCGTCAATCAGTTCCTGGTATTCAGCATCGGTCAGATAGACCTTACCAGGATTCATCTGGAAAATGCCGCCGTAGTCAGGTCCGTCGACATACTTGGGAGCGAGATGGAAATGCAGGTGGCTGAGCTTGTCGCTGTAAGCGCCATAGTTGATCTTCTCGGGATTGAATGCCTTCTGCATAGCACGAGTTGCCTGAGCAACGTCAGCCATGAAGTCATTACGCTGCTGGTCATTGAGCTCGTTGAGGTCATTGACATGCTGGTCGTAGCTGACGAGGCAACGGCCACGATAGGTCTGCTCTTTGAAGAGGAAAAGACGGGAAACACGGAGGTGGCAGATCTCAATCATGAGATTGTGGAGGGTCTCATTGTTGGTGCAATAGAGACAATCTTTAGGATCGCTGTGCATGGTTGATTTTGTTTTAGTGGTTAGTGTTTATTGTTTGGGATTATCAAAATCTATCTCTGTATATAGTCTTAGAATTTCGAAACCTATATCCAATATGGTCTAAGATTATCAAAATCCATATATATCGTCAAGGATTATCGAAATCAATCTCGAGTTGACGAGGCAACTGAGGCGACGGCTGCGGTTGGAAATCGTAGACCAACGAAGGGCTGTTGCGCAACAGGACACTCAGGACGACGTCCTCCCCTACCCTGGCGCCCTCGCTCTGCAAAGCGCGAGCAGCTGTGCGGTAAGCCAGGTCAGGATCATTGTTCTCAGCGCTGAGATGACAGAGGAACAAATGTCGGATGCCCGGGTGCCAGATGTCGTGGATCAGTTCTGCGCATTCCTTGTTGCTCAAATGTCCGCCTTCACCGCGCACACGCTTCTTGAGGTAAGCAGGATAAGGGCCATTCATCAGCATGTCGACATCATGATTGGACTCCATGACGACATGATCGGCAAGGGCGAGGTAGTGTCGAATATCCGGCGTCACCATACCCACATCCGTAGCAAGACAGAACTTGACCAACGAATCGCCCTCACCATATTCGATATAATAGCCGACATTGTCCGTCGAATCATGCGGAACGGTGAATGCCGTGACGCGGAACTGCGTGCCAGGGATATAGAAGGGCGCTTCACGTTCGATGATGCGGCGCGAAGCATTAGTCAACTTCTTCGACATGCCGTAGTTGCGTTCCATGCCATTGTGGACCTCCTGCGTAGAATAGACCGGGATGTGATAAAGTTCGCCCAAACTGCCAGCTGAACGAATATGATCAGTATGGTCATGCGTCACCAACAGCGCCATCACCTTGCCGAACGAGAGTCCGTTCTCACGAAGCACCTTCTGGATAGTACGCACAGGTATGCCCGCATCGATCAATATGGCATGCTGATCGGTGCCCAGATAGTAGCAGTTGCCGCTGCTACCGCTCGAAAGACTTAAAAACTTGAACATACGCGCGCGAACATTATATAATATATAAAGGAGATTATCATTTATATATAAGGAAGATGGCAGGGCAACGTGGCACCAGAAGCGACAGAGCCTCCTCATCCTTAGCTGCCGCAATCAACTTCTTCCACTCAGCCACCGAACGCGTATGGATGGACTCGTCAGGGCAAGTGATATCGGCAGCCAGGCAGATGCGCGTCTGAGGACGCAGCGTCTGCAGGAGCGTCTGCATCATCCGCAGGTTGCGGTAAGGTGTCTCAATGAAGAGCTGTGTCTGATCCTCGGCATAGACGCGAGCCTCGAGCTGACGAAGCTTCTGCACTCGCTTGCCGTCCTCGATAGGCAGATAGCCATGGAAGGCAAAACTCTGACCATTGAATCCCGACCCCATCACGCTCATGATGATGCTCGAAGGGCCGACGAGGGGGACGATCCTCAAACCACGTGACTGCGCAATGGCTACGACATCCGCCCCGGGATCAGCCACAGCAGGACAGCCAGCCTCGCTGATGACGCCAACGGGTTCCCCTTTGCGCAATGGGTCGAGATAGGCATCGATGCCGCGTCGATCAGTGTGCTGATTGAGTTCGCTAAAAGACAGCCCGTCGATGTCGATCGAAGGCTCGACCTTCTTCAGGAAGCGGCGTGCCGATCGGACATTCTCGACAATGAAGTGACGGATACCGACGATCACCTCCCGATTGTAAGCAGGGAGAACCTGTTCGATAGGAGTGTCACCCAGCGTCACGGGGATCAAATAGAGCGCAGGAGCGAGCATTGTAGTCGTAGTTGTTGCAAATAATCCTTAAATTTTGCGCAAAAATACGCAAAAAATTTGGTATTTCAAAAAAAAATCACGATTTTTGCAATGTTTTTTAGTATTATTATCTAAAAATGCAAGAATATGACCCTTCCTGAGGCATTTATTGACGATATTAAGAGCTACCTATCGGCATCGGAACTGGAAGAATTCGTACACGCGGTTTCGGAGACCGATCAGACCTGCTGCATCCGTTACAACCGTGCCAAGACGGAGCGAGACACGGGCACACCCATCGGCTGGAATCCGCAGGATGGTGTCTATCTCGCCGAACGCCCCAACTTCACGCTCGACCCGATGATGCATGCCGGCACCTACTATGTGCAGGAGGCGTCATCGCAGTTCGTGACCCACATCATCCGTCAGCTCGTCCAGAGCCCCGTCACGGCACTCGACCTCTGCGCAGCACCCGGAGGAAAAAGCACCGCGATGCTCAGTGCCCTGCCTGAAGGCAGCCAACTGGTGAGCAACGAGATAGACCGCCGCAGAGCCCGCATCCTTGCCGAGAACGTCGCCAAATGGGGATTGCCCAATGTCACCGTGACAAGCAATGCGCCAGCCGACTTCAGCCGAATGCTCCACCAGTTCGACCTCATCCTGACCGACGTCCCCTGCTCAGGCGAAGGGATGTTCCGCAAGGACGAAGGAGCCATCAAGGATTGGAGTCCCGAGAAGGTACGCAGCTGCGTAGCCCTGCAGCGCGAGATACTCGCCGCAATTTGGCCGACGCTGAAACCCGGCGGACTGCTGATCTACGGCACCTGCACGTTCAACGTCCATGAAGACGAGGAGCAGCTCCGGTATCTCTGCGAAAAGCTCGGCGCCGAAGCACTCAGCGTCCCCATCGAGGCCGCCTGGGGCATCCGCGCACCCCTCATCGGCAATCGCCCCTGCTATCGCTTCATGCCTCACCGCACCCAAGGCGAAGGCCTCTTCATGGCTGTGGTCCGAAAAGGCGAAGACGACGCTCCCCTGCGCCAACGGCTGGACAAGAAGAAGGCCGACAAGCATCGCCCCAACAGCAACGACCGACAGAAGACGGCCGTCGACCTCAAGAAGTTCACCCCTTCGCTCCTGTCGCAGGTCACTTGTCCAGCGAGTCTCGAACTGACTGCCGAAGGGATCCTCCGCGCCATACCCGACAGCCACAAGGCGCTGCATGATGCCCTGGTCAATCAAGGGCTGTACCTGCTGCAGAGCGGCATAGAACTGGGCACCGTCAAGGGACGTGACGTCATCCCTGCCCACGCGCTGGCTCTCAGCACCGTGAGGAACCGCACGGCCTATCCCGAAGTCGAAGTCGATCTACCTACAGCGCTCGACTACCTACGGCATGAGGCCATCGTCCTGCCCGAGGAGGCACCCCGCGGATACGTCCTCGTCACCTATCAGGGGCATGCGCTCGGCTTCGTCAAGAACTTAGGTAACCGCAGCAACAACCTCTACCCGCAGGAGTGGCGCATCCGCTTCCTCTGACCCATATCGTACAATCCTGCCAAAGGACAGATTATGCCACCCTCCCGCTACAGACAGGAAGGTGGCATAATTATATAGCGTGTCAAAAACTCTTATAGTTAGAGAATTATTACAACAGAATTGAACTGATTTTTTTCGGAAAAGAAAACGGAAATTGCTAATCGACCCACCATTTCCGTTCAATACACTTTCAGATACTCCACCAGCTGACGCACCGCCTTGCCGCGATGGCTGATGGCATTCTTCTCCTCCATGTCCATCTCAGCAAAAGTACGGTCGAAGCCATTTGGCTGGAAGATCGGATCGTAGCCGAATCCCTCCTTACCGGAACGTTCCTGCGTAATCTGACCGCGGCAGACGCCCTCGAACTCCTGCACCTTGCCGTCCATCAGGAGGACGATGACGGTGCGGAACTGAGCCGTACGATCCTTCACGCGACGGAGGTTATGGAGCAGCTTGTCCATATTGGCTTCGCTGTCGTGGTCATGACCCTCGTCCATGGCATAGCGTGCCGACATCACACCAGGCTCCATGCCCAAAGCGCGAACCTCAAGTCCCGAATCATCCGCGAAGCAATCGACATTGTAATGCACGTGGATATATTCCGCCTTCTGCAGCGCGTTGCCTGCGAAGGACGAGGAGGTTTCGGGGATGTCCTCGTGGCAACCTATATCGCTGAGCGACAGAATCTCAAAGCGCTCCGAAACCTCCGTGCCGCAAGCCTCCAGGAGAGCCTTGACTTCGTTGATCTTATTAGCATTATTGGTCGCAAAGACCAGTTTCTTCTTATTCATATAGCCAATTTTCAATTTTCGGATTTAATGTCGGTCAACCATACCCGCTGCAGGTAGATGCCGTCAGAAGTGGTGCGGAAGACGATCTCATGCTCTTCGACCGAAGGGTCAACGTCGAACACCAGATTGAAGAGGATACGCGATTCAACCATCGATTCAGGCTCGATCCGGATCAGCTGGGGCTCGCCACGGTCCACCGAGACCATGCAGGTGACAGGCTTGTCGTAGGTCAGTGTAGGCAACATCGAGATGCAGAGGTGCAACTGGTTGTCCTGATACATCAGTGGTACGCGATAGGCATCGAAGGGAGCGATGTGCGTGCCGATGCCGCGCTTGCTGCGGTAGAGTATCGACGTCGAACCATCGGCAGGCAAAGGACCGGAAGTCCCCACCTTGAGATTGCTGACCTTGTAGCCATCCTTGCGCATCAGACTCTGACCGAGCACGAGGGAAGGCAACTGGATGCCTCCCATCATCTGTCGCCACTTGGGCAGGACGAGTTCTGGCAATTCGTTGGCGAGCAGTTCCATGCGCTGGCGGCAGTCGTCCACCGCCCAGGGCTTGGCGGCTCCATGCTCAACCAACTGGATGTTGCAGAGACGCTGCATCTGTGTCGACACCATATTGATGGGGTACTCCACGGTACGGAAGAAGGCATTGGTATAGTCCTGGCCGATAACCTTCTCACTCAGGTCCATCGACAGCTGCATGCCCAGCGACTGGCTCTCGCCTATACCACGGCGCAGCGCCTCGAGACTCTGAGGATCCTCCGGATGGTAGACCATAGCGAGGTCGAAGACGTCATTCCAGATGCGAGACCAGTCGTTCTCAAGGCCGCTCATCTGCTGGTAATGCAGGTTCTCGAGCTGGTCGAAAGCATATTCACCCCGGTAGGCATCGACATCCCATGCCATGTCGAAGAAGAGCAGCAGCTGCAGTTCACCGCCCAACTGATGTCCCCACTGAATTTGCCACTCCGCGCTGTAGCCATGATCCAGAGCACGCAGGGCCTCCATGCGGATGCGTTCGGGATGGTCCAGCGCCAGGCTCAGTCCCAGATAAGGCTGCAGCGAAGGGTTGAGCACCCAACGGAAGGTTCCCGCTTCCGCATTGCCGGTCACCGCGCTCTGCACCCCGCTGGCACGCAGTCGCAGCAGCAGGTCCTGCAGGTAGTTGTCGTGCTCCTGGACACCGTTGAGTATCAGCGTACGCTTCGCAATGGAGGGAACATAGAGCTTCTCGTAGGCTACACCTAGTTCGAAGGTCTGCTGAGGTAAAGCCGGAGCATCTGCCCACCAGCGGAAGGGCGACACGCCCCAGAGACGGCTCAGCGTCATCAAGCCAAAGGCTGCACCCCGGTCATCGCTGCCCACGACGAGCAACTGCGTGCCATTGTTGTGTACCTTCAGGACGAACGACTCGGTGTGACCAGCCAGTTGGTCGAAACTGATGCCTCGGATCTTGCAGAACTTGCGGAAGTCGGCATTATCGTAGGTCGAAACAATGACCTTGGCATCCTCCAGCCGGCTGCAATGGACCGGATATTCGCCGAACACCTCCTGGTAATCCTGAGCGAAGAGCCGGTCGGCCCGCTCGATGTCACTGCCCTCCATGCGAGGGGCAAAGACCTTGACCGACTCGCCGTGGCTGATTACGAAGTTGCCGGCTCGGAGCGACATGCCGAGCACCAGCACCAGAATGGAAAGAATCAAGCGTTTCATGCGGGATTAGTATTTTTGGATACGCGTGGCATCGAGTTTAAGAAAGATGAACAGCAGAATCGTGAACGACCACAGGCCCGAACCTCCGTAACTGAAGAAAGGCAGCGGAATGCCGATGACCGGCACGAGACCGATGACCATGCCTACGTTGATCATGACGTGGAAGGCGAAGATGCACGCCACGCAGTAGCCGTAGACCTGGGCGAACTTAGTGCGCTGCCGTTCAGCCAAATGTATCAGGCGGGTGATCAGCAGTGAGTAGAGCAGCAGCACCCCCAAACAACCGACGAAGCCCTGCTCCTCTCCCACCGTGCAGAAGATGAAGTCAGTCTCCTGCTCAGGGACATACGACAGCTTGGTCTGCGTGCCCTCCAGGTAACCCTTGCCGAAGAGACCTCCCGAACCAATGGCTATCTTCGCCTGGTTGACGTTGTAGCCGGCGCCCTTGAGGTCCTCCTTCATACCCAGCAACACCTCAATGCGTCCGCGCTGGTGAGGTTGGAGCTTACTGAAGGCGAAGTCGCACGTGTAGAGGAAGCCCACGAAGAGCACTGAGAAGATGCCCACGATGAGGAACTCCTTGCGCTTGTGCAGCAGGTAGAGGAAGAAGCAGTAGCCGATGGTGAAGGCACAGATGGCCCAGCCCACCCAGCGGTACTGGAAGTGGTACTGCCAGAGCCAATAGTGGTTGAGCACGCCGAAGACGCCATAACCCACCGTAGCCACCGCCGAGACAAGCAACGCAGCGGAATACTTCCCAGCAAAGAACGCCAGCATGGCTGCCACCAGATAGGGGATGATAGTGAGCACGAGGCTCTGGCCAAACAGCGAGGCTGGTGCCGACTCGTCAGGTCCAAGCACGACGCCATCCGGTACTGGTTCGACGCTGAACTTGATGCCCAGAACGAAAATCAGGATGAAGCAGAAGCCTGCCCACAGCACGATGCCCGACATGCCCTGACGATAGAACAGCAGCACCAGCGAGAAGTAGACGAGCGCCGATCCCGTCTCGTTCTGCAAGATGATGAGCAGAACGGGCAGCAGGATAACACCGCATGCCTGCAGGAAATACCTGGGCTCGGTGAACTTGTAGTCATTGCCATTGAACAGCCACGCCAGCATCAACGCCGTCGAGAACTTGCCGAACTCAGCAGGTTGTATCGAAAAGGTGCCAATCTTGATCCACGAATGCGAACCGTTGATGTTCGTGCCGATGAAGATAGTGGCGAAGAGCAGCACCATCACACCTATATATATTATAGGCGCGTAGACCTCATAGGTCTTGGCATCGAAACAAAGGATGGCGATAATCAGGAACAGGGCCAACGCAAACCAGACAATCTGCTTGCCCGAGGGGCGGGCGAAGTCGAAGATCGAAGCCCCGTCGAAGTTGTAACTGGCAGCATTGATGGTGACCCAGCCACAAAGGACCAGTATCACGTATATGATCAATGTCATCCAGTCAAAGTTACGAAGGAAGTTCATCTTGAGGTTGGGAGGTTGTAAGGTTTTGAGGTTCTGAGGTTGTGAGGTTTTGAGGTCCTGGGGTTTTGAGGTTGGAAGGTTGGCTACTGACTGATGAATGAACGAAGCTACTTGAGCATGAAGTTCATGTACATCATGGTCGAACTGTGCAGCATGTTCTCCTCGAGTCCCTTGCGTCGGCCTGATATCTGACCGTTGAGGTACTTCTCGATGACCAACGTGCCGATGGGGACACCGAAGGTGGCACCGAAGCCACCATTCTCAACGAAGCAGCTGACGGCAATCTTCGGATTGTCCATCGGAGCGAATCCCATGAAGACCGAGTGGTCGCGACCGTGGGGGTTCTGCGCCGTACCGGTCTTGCCGCACAGGGTGATGCCCTCAGGATCCATGTTGCCTGTTCGGTAGACGGTACCCGCCGTAGCGGCCGCTCGCATGCCTTTGACCACCCATTCGTAGTTCTCAGGGGCAATGAGCGTCTTGTGTTGGATGCGGAACGTGTCGGGAATCAGCGTGTCCTGTATCGCATGCACCACATGTGGCGAGTAATAATAGCCTCGGTTGGCGATGGTGGCGGCAAGGTTGGCAATCTGGAGCGGAGTGGCGAGGATCTCGCCCTGGCCGATCGAGATGGAGATTACGTTGATGGGCTTCCATTTCTCCGTTCTGAATCCCTTGTTGTAGTACTCCTTATTCGGAATGAAGCCGCGCGTCTCGCCCGGAATGTCGATGCCGAGTTTGTAGCCGTAGCCCATCGAGACCATGTAGTTCTTCCATGCCTCGAAGGCGGCCTGTATGTCGCCGTGGTACTTCCTGTTGTTGAGGATGTTGACCAGGCACCAGCCGAAGTAACCGTTGCATGAACCTCGGATGGCTGCTACGAGGTCCCATGCCGCCGAGCCGTCGTGACAACCCATGCGGAAGTTGCCCATGCGGAAACCTCCCTGGCAGGGCAGCAGCGTGTGGGGCGTGATGGCTCCATCCTGCAGACCGATGAGTCCCTGCGTGGGCTTGAAGGTCGAACCCGGCGGATAGGACGAGTTGATGGCGCGGTTCACCAGTGGCTTGTAGGGATTCTTGAGCAGCTGGCTGTAGTTCTTGCTGTACTGGCGGCCGACGAGGAGCGAGGGGTCGTACGAGGGGCTCGTCACGAGTGCCAGCACCTCACCTGTAGCAGGTTCGATGGCGACGAGCGAACCGATCTTGTTGACCATCAGGCTCTCGGCATAGGCCTGCAGTTCGGCGTCGATCGAGAGGGTGAGGTTCCTTCCGGCGATGGGTTCCGAGTCGTACTTTCCGTCCTCATAATGTCCCTTCACGCGGCCGTGCGCATCGCGAAGCAGGATTTCCTTGCCCTTCACGCCTCGCAGGTACGACTCGTAGCTCTGCTCCACGCCCAGACCGCCGATGTAGTCCTTGCGTTGGTAGTAGTCGTCATTCTTGATCTCCTTGGCAGTTACCTCACGGATGTAGCCCAGCACATGGGGCGCCACATGGTAGATGTATTGGCGGATGGTACGCGGACGTATCTCGAAGCCCTTGTACTTGTACATACGCTCCTGCAGTCGGGCATAGTCCTCGACCGAGAGCTGGGTGGCGAAGGTCTGCTGCGTGTAGCTCGAGTAGCCCGGATTACGCGCCGGATCCTTGATTTCCGCCATCTTCTGTCTGAACGTCGGCAGGTCCATGCCGAGCACGTTGCAGAGGTCCAGCGTGTCGAGGTCCTGCACCTCGCGCATCGTGACTACCAGGTCGTATGCCGGCTGGTTGTAGACCATCAGCCTGCCGTTGCGGTCGTAAATCTGACCACGGGCAGGGTAGACCGTGCGGGTGAGGAAGGCGTTGTTGCGAGCCATGCCCTTGTACTTGTCGTCCACAATCTGGAGCACGAAAAGACGCGCCACGTAAACAAGGAAGACCAGCAGAACCAGTCCTCCTATGACAAAGCGGCGCTTTTCGAGTTCGAAATTATGTTGCATGGCAGCAATGTACCTTATCTCTTCATCGTGGTGAACTCCAGGGCGAGCGCCACGGTGAAGGTCAGCAGCGAGCTGATCAATACCTTAGTGAGCAGTAGCGGGATGTTGAACAATGTGAACGACTCGATCACATAGAGCAGCGTGGCATGAAGCACGATGATGGTAAGGGCGAAGCGGATGTAGGTCGACAGGCCAATCTTGTCCGCCCCGACCACGCCGTCCTTGAACTCCGGGTCGTTGTTGTAGAGGTGCAGGATGGGGTCGCGCAGCAGCATCAACGTCACCGTAGCGAGGGCATTCATGCCCAACGTGTTGCAGAAGAGGTCGATGACGAGCCCCACCAGGAAGCCCAGAAATATCTGGCTGACGCGATTCATCTCGACTGGCATCTTGAGCAATGCCACCGTGTAGATGAACACCACTCCACCGAACAGCGACAGGTGGCCGAACAGCAATACCTGCAGTATCACCGCCACGAGAAGCCACAAGAGATAGATGAGTATAGTCATCGCTAAGAGATTGTCTTGTCAGTGATCGTTACTTGTCAGTTGTCTCTGAAGCCTGCAGCAGTTCACGCTCCTCCTGGTCCTTGTTGAAGATGACGTGTACGGCATTGAGGCGGTTGAAGTCGGCGAAGAGCTCCACCTTCAGTGTCAGGAAGTTCTGACCGTGGTCATAGGTCTCGACCACGCGGCCCACGGGGACGTTCTTCGGGAAGGAGGAGGTGTAGCCGGTGGTGACGATGGTGTCGCCGATATTGAACTCCACATTGCGCGGCAGGTCGTCGAGGTTGGCATAGCGCGGGTCGGTGCCATCCCATCCCAGCGAGCCGAAAGCCTCGGTATCCTTGAGCATGACCGAGAGGCGCAGCTTGGGGTTGAGGACGCTCAGCACCAGAGCATAGTGCTCCGACACGCTGGCGACGATGCCGATGACACCGTTCTGGTCAGCGACGCCGAGGTCCTGATGGAGGCCGTCGGAAGCGCCCTTGTCGAGCGTGATGTAGTTGGCTGCCTGGGTGATGCTGTTACGGATCACGTGGGCAATCTGGTAGTGGTAGAGTTCGCGAATCTCCTGCCTCATGGCAAGGCTGTCCTCGTAGACCTGCAGCTGCTGACGCAGTCGCAGGTTCTCTGTCTCGAGCTGTCCCTGGCGGTTCAGCAGGTCCTCATTAATCTCGCGCAGACCGAAGTAGCCCGTCACGTTGCTCTGGATATCGTAGACGCCACCTGTGACCACATTGGCACTGCCGAACCAGATGCTCCTATGGTAAGGATTGGACTGGCACAGCAGCACGATGCTCAAAATTGCCAAAAACAGCCACGTGAAAAACGGGCTGTTCTTGGTAAAGAAGCGTATCAGATTCTCCATTTGCTATTCCTTATCGGATAAGGAACGGGTAGCGGTCGATGTTCTGGAGGGCGATGCCTACACCCTTGGCGACACTGAGGAGTGGATCCTCGGCGACGTGGAACGGGATGCCGATCTTGTCCTGCAGGCGCTTGTCGAGGCCGCGGAGCAAGGCACCGCCACCAGCCAGGTAGATACCATTGCGAACGATGTCGGCATAAAGCTCGGGAGGCGTCTGCTCGAGGCCGGTCAGCACGGCTGCCTCGATCTTCGAGATGGACTTCTCGATGCAGTGTGCGATCTCCTGGTAGCTGACGGGCACCTCCATAGGCAGGGCGGTCATGCGGTTAGGACCGCGTACCACGAAGTCTTCGGGTGGGTTGTCGAGGACGGTGAGTGCCGAACCTACGGCGAACTTGATCTGCTCGGCTGTAGGCACGCCCACGCGGATGTTGTGCTGGCGGCTCATGTACTCCATGATGTCCTGAGTGAGGTCATTGCCGGCGATGCGGATGGAGTTGTTGGTGACAAGACCACCCAGCGAGATGACAGCAATCTCGGTCGAACCACCGCCGATGTCGACCACCATGTTGCCCTCAGGGGCAAGGACGTCGATGCCGATACCGATGGCTGCAGCCATCGGCTCGTAGAGCATGTAGACGTCGCGGCCGCCGGCGTGCTCGCTGGAGTCACGTACGGCACGGAGCTCTACCTCGGTCGAACCCGAAGGCACGCCCACGACCATGCGGAGCTGGGGTGAGAAGAGATGCTTGTTGCTGAATGCCATCTTGACCAGGCCGCGGATCATCTGCTCGGCGGCATTGAAGTCTGCGATGACGCCGTCACGCAGCGGGCGGACGGTGCGTATGTTGGCTGGAGTCTTACCCTCCATCTGCTGTGCCTTATGGCCTACGGCTATCAACTTGTCACCCTCCAGAGCAACGATCGAAGGTGCATTGACCACGATCTTGCCATTGTGGATGATGACGGTGTTGGCCGTTCCGAGGTCCATAGCGACCTCTTGCGTAAGTGTGAAAAGTCCCATTTCCTACGGAAAAGTTAAAAGTTACTTCTGTTCTGCGAACCAGGCGTGGATGGCGGTGTCGTAGTGGCTGCTGACGCCAAATGCCTGCTCAGCGAAGCTAAGGCGGTCCTCGTAGTCGCTCACGGCACCCTTGGCCTTGAGCATGTCAGCAAGCTGCTGGTACTGTGCCTTGCTGGCTACGATGATGACGTCCTTGAAGTTCTTGGCAGCTGCACGGATCAGCGAGATGCCGCCGATGTCGATCTTCTCGATGATGCTCTGGAAGTCGGCGCCGCTGGCTACGGTAGCCTCGAAGGGATAGAGGTCGACGATGACGAGGTCGATCTCGGGAATCTCGTACTTGGCCATCTGCTGCTGGTCGCCCTCGTTGTCACGACGGCCCAGGATGCCACCGAATACCTTGGGATGAAGGGTCTTGACACGACCACCCAGGATCGATGGATAGGAGGTGAGGTCCTCTACTGCGTTGCATGGAATGCCCAGTCCCTCGATGAACTTCTGGGTGCCACCGGTCGAAAGGAGGGTGACGCCGTCGGCATGAAGCATCTTGATAATCTCGTCGAGACCATCCTTGTGGAATACCGAGACAAGGGCGGTTTTGATCTTCTTCTGTTCGCTCATATTTTGTTTCGTTTTTATAGTTTACTGTTCAAAAATAATCAATGGTTTTCTGTTCAAATCAAATGTAATCAATCTGACGGAGAATTCACTTTTGCGGCGCAAAGATAGTAAAAATTTTGGAAATACAATCATTTTTGCACCCAAATTTTAAAATAAATTTTCGACCTCCGATTTTCAGCTGCATTTCCTGACCGATTCTGCAGGTCGGGTCAGCGAGCCGTTCAGGGGTCGGATTGGGGTAGCGCGGACACTGTCCGAAGGCATACTTCAGGCAGTGGCGCGTCTGCATCACCATTCCTTCCTTAGATGGCTGAATCTCAAACGCATCGTCGACGTTCTGCAGGCCCATTACGGCATAGATTTCGCGTGCCTTTCGGTTCATCACGTTGGCGGTGTAGTCAGTGGGCAGGATGCCCCTCGCATCGACCTCCAGCGCCCGCTTTGCGTAATCGGGTGCGCAAAACGATTTGCGAACTTGACTTTGCATTTTCAGCCTCTCATCGAGCAGCATTCCGATGCCTTCGCGGCGCAGTTCTGCCAGTCTGGACGACGGGACGAACCACTCCTCGCCCTCGATGTCGATGCGTCGTGCTGCGAAGGGGGTACCTCCCAGCTTGGCAAGTTGCTTCGCCATGTTGTCGCGCTGCGAGCGTTCTGCAGAGTCGAAGGGACCCTCTGCCTTGACATCCACCCTACACTTCCCCGAGGTCAACGTCAGCCGCATCCCGTCGTGACTGGCGGCAAATTGCATATCCACCTCCATCACGCGCGTGGCAGAGGGTTTGCTGAGCAGTTGCTCGAAGGCGGCGTCGAGGTTGCGCCAGACCTCCTGTCCCCGGCTCAGCGACGGGCAGACCGTGCGCCCGTCGAGCGGATAGCAGGTATGCGAGGCGGCGTCGTAGCGGTTCAATCTGAAGCCCGTCGCCCCCACCGCCATGCCGTCACCGTTGTGCAGCGTCTCGGCGGTGTCGATGACGAAGCTGTCGCGTCCCACACTGCGGATGGTGCCCACCCGTTCGCCCATCGACTTGGGGCTCTCGAAGTTCCACATCGGCTCGCGCCTACCCTCGGCGAAGTAGGAAGTGAAACCTCGGTTGAAGCTCTTCGCAAGGCTGGGTTCGAAGGTATAGGTGCAGTGTCCCTCGCTCAGGGCGCAGCAGTCGCTCCTCCGCTCGATGAGTCGGTCGATGAGCTGGCGGTAGTACGCCACGACGTTCTTCACATACGACATCTCCTTCAGTCGACCCTCAATCTTGAGCGACGTCACCCCGGCATCCACCAGTTGCTCGATGTAGGCCGAGCGGTTCATGTCGCGCAGCGACAGGTAGTGGCGTTGCCCTCTGGCACCAGCTATCTCCATCGGCAGACGGCAGGGCTGAGCGCACTCGCCGCGGTTGGCAGAGCGCCCTGTCAGCGCTGCGCTCAGATAGCACTGACCGCTTATGCAGACGCAGAGCGCCCCGTGCACGAAGCATTCCAGCTCCACTTCAGGCACCGCCTCGTGGATGGCACGGATCTGGTCGATGCTCAGTTCGCGAGCCAGCACCACGCGCGTCATGCCCAGGTCATGCAGCAGGCGCACCTTCTCGACGGTGCGGTTGTCAGTCTGCGTCGAGGCGTGCAGTTCGATGGGTGGCAGGTCCATCATCAGCAGGCCCAGGTCCTGGACAATCAGCGCATCCGTGCCAGCCTCATATAGCTGCCACGCCAGCCGCTCCGCCTGGCTCAGTTCCGCATCGGTCAGGATGGTGTTGAGCGCCACAATGGTGCGAGCACCAAACTGGTGGCCGTAGGCGGCGAGGCGCTCGATATCCTGCACTGTGTTGCCAGCCGCTGCACGGGCGCTGAAGGCAGGCGCACCAATGTAGACAGCATCGGCGCCATGACGGAAGGCTTCGATGCCGATGTCGGCAGTACGGGCGGGAGCGAGGAGTTCGATGCGATGCATACGCAGTTCAGCTGAATGTGGGTCAAAAAGGGGTCTATTCTGAAACCTTCATTTCGGTTTCGGGGCGCAAATATAAGAAATTTTCCGCACATTTCCTACTTTTTAGTCAAAAATTTTGCAAAAACGCTCCAAACACCTTATCTTTGCGCCCGATTTTGAACATTCAGTTTTAAATATAATAAGGTATTGTATCCGTCATGCTAAAGATATTGCAGCGCATCAGTCAGTTCATGAGTGTATATTGCCCCTGGGTGGTCATCGCCGCCGCCGTCCTGAGCGGACTTTTCCCGCAGACTTTTGCCTGGGTGCAGCAGGGTCAGCGTTCCTCCATCATCCTCGGCATCATCATGCTCACGATGGGCTGCACGCTCACCACCGACGACTTCCGCGTCGTATTGCGCCGGCCGCTCGACATCCTGCTGGGCACCTTGGCGCAGTTCACCGTCATGCCCTTCGTCGCCTTTGCCCTCACGCGCCTCTTCGGCCTCGACCCCTACCTCAGCGTGGGCATCATCCTGGTGGGATGCTGTCCGGGTGGTGTGTCGAGCAACATCATGTCGTACCTCTGCCACGGCGACGTAGCATTCTCGGTCGGCATGACCACCGTCTCCACCCTGCTGGCGCCCGTCGTCACCCCGCTGATGGTGCTGTGGCTGGCAGGCCAGCAGATCGAGGTCGATGCCCTGGGCATGTTCCGCAGCATCTGCCTCGTCACGCTGTTGCCGGTTGCCTGTGGCTGTGCGTTCAACTACTTCCTGGGTCATCGACCCGACTTCCGCCAGATTCAGTCTGTCATGCCGGGCATCTCGGTGACCTGCCTGGCGCTCATCGTGGGGGGCGTCATCTTTACCGTCCATCCGCAGCTTGAGCAGAACGGCATGAGCCTCATCCTGCTCACCCTTGCCGTCGTCACCTGCCACAACGGACTGGGCTACCTGCTGGGCTATCTGGTAGGCAAGGCAGCGGGCTTCAACGTCGCCAAGCGTCGCACCATCAGCATCGAGGTGGGCATGCAGAATGCAGGCATGGCTACGGTGCTGGCGGGCAAGTTCTTCGCCTCCCCGGCTGCCGTGGCTGCCAATCCGCTGGCTGCGCTCAGCGTCGTGCCCTGCGCCATCTCATGCGCCTACCACAGCATCTCAGGCACGATACTGGCTGCATTCTTTGCACACCAGGACAAAGGAGAAGGTAAAGAGATAAAGAGGTAAAGAGGTTGCGATGCCGAAGGACAGGTTCGAATTCAAACAGTTCGCCATTCAGCAGGACCGATGCGCGATGAAGGTGGGCACCGATGGTGTCCTCCTTGGAGCATGGGTCAATGTCAAGGGTGAGGGGGGCCAAAACGACAGCACAACGATAGGCAACAGCGAAGGCACAACAATAGGCAACGGCGAAAGCATAACGATAGGCAACAGCGAAAGCCTTTCCACCTACCACGTACTCGACATTGGCACCGGCACCGGCATCATCGCCCTGATGCTTGCCCAGCGCCTCTCCGCTCAGGGTCAACACTTCCACATCGAAGCCATCGAGATTGACCCCTCTGCCGCCCAGCAGGCCGCTGACAACTTCCTTGCCTCTCCCTGGTCCGAACATCTCACCAACCATCCCCAATCCCTCGCCGACTTCGCCTTACAACCTCACAACCTCACAACCTTCGAACCTATGCGCCCCTGGCGCCAAGCAAGTAACTTCTCCCCACCCGGCCCGGGGGGTTTCGGGGGAGGGTCGGAGTCTGGTGGAGAGTCCTCTTCTTTCGCCCTCATCCTCTCCAATCCCCCCTTCTACGACGCCACCCTCAAGCCTGATGACGTCAGCCGTGCCGTAGCCCGTCACAAGGACTCGCTGCCCGTCGCCGACATCGCCCGCTATGCTGCCACGCACCTCAGTCCCAGGGGGCGCCTGGCGCTAATCTATCCCACCGCCTACGACGCCGAGGTGATGACCGCCACCGTCCTCGCCGGCCTTCACCCCATCCGTCTCTGCGACATCCTGACCAAGCAAGGCAGGCCCTGCAAGCGCCGCATGGCGGAGTTCTCCGCCGCAGCCTCTCCCCTGCTCCGCGAGCAGCTCATCATCCGCGGCACCGACGGCAGCTACACCGCGCAGTACCGCCTTCTCACCGACCCGTACTACCTGCACCTCGCAGACTAGCCAGGCGCTCCCGCAACTTGTTGGCAAGGGGCGAACCCCATCGTGCCTCGATGAGGTCCATATGCGTGCAGATCTGCTGGAAGTAAGGGCGACGTGGATTACAGCAATACGACTTGAAGAGCAGGAAGTTGAGTGAGTCGCTGATCACCTCACTGTCAGGTTTGGCGCTCAGGTATTCGTCTGCCAGGTCGGCGCAATGGCGCAGCAGCATCTCCCGCTCCAGTGCCGTGAGATATGAGCGCACGAAGGCGTAGTCGCGGTTCCCCGCCTGCCATTGCTGCTCGTAGGGGAGCCAGGGATTCTGGCCGACTTTCTGACTGAGGCTGACCAGCAGTTGGCTGGCAGTCTTGTAGCCCACTTCACGGTATTGCACCTCCCCCACCGAATCGAGGACGTAGAACGTGGGGTAGGCGCCCACGTCGTATTTCCCGCTGAAGGATTTGCCCTCCGGCGTCTCGTCGTCGAGCTGGATGCACACGAAGTGCTCATTCAAGTAACTGCCGACTTCAGGCTGGGGGAAGACCTCGCGTACCATCTTCTTGCACGGTCCACACCATTGGGTATAGACATCAATGAAGAGCATCCTGCCCTCAGCCTTAGCACGGGTGATCGCCTCGCTGACGGTGAGACCCTGGACGAAATGGGTGGTGCTGTCGGAGGGATTCTCGGTCAACGATGCGCAATGCACGGTGCCTGGCATTACCATGATCAACAATAGTACCAAAATAAAGAAAATACGTTGCATATCAGTCTTATTTTGTTAATTTCTGTGGCAAATTTAGCCAATTTCGGGGTAAAATTGCGTCCCAACCTCAAAAAAACCGATTTTTTCATACCACATTATATTTTTTTAATTATATTTGCGCTATGAAATTGGCAAAATCAGGCTCCTCGGCAGTAATCGTCTGCCTCCTTTTAGGAGGCACGCTGCAGGCACAGTCGGTGCCCGCACTGCTCAGTACGCATTGGGCGCAGACGTCGCCCTATTGCCTCTGGCTGCCCAATCCTGATGCGTCGCAGCCCTACACCTACGTGACTGGTTGCGTAGCCACCGCCACCGCCCAGGTGATGCGCCTCCACGAGTGGCCTGCCAGCTATGCCTGGGAGCTGATGCTAGACAGCTACGACTACGGCTATACGCAGGACCAGGCGGATGCCGTAGGCGAACTGATGCGCGACGTTGCAGACGGACTCCATTCGCGCTACGAGGTGGGGATGACCTCCGCCTCGATGAACGAGGTGGCTCCGACATTGATCAACTGCTTCGGCTACGACCGCGGCGCCATGCTGATGCGCCGTGCCTTCTTCACAGACAGCCAGTGGGAGGACAGCATCCACCAGGAGCTCCTCGCCGGACGTCCCGTCATCTACGGAGCCAGCAGCCAGACGGCAGGCCACAGCTTCGTGGTGCATGGCTACGACGCCGACCGAGGTCTCTGGGCCATTAACTGGGGCTGGAGCGGCAATGGCGACGGATGGTTTCCGCTCTCGGGCGAAGGGGCGCTCAATCCCACCTACCGCGGCACAGGTGGCGGCACTTCGGGCTCTGCCTACGACCAGTCGCAGATCATCGTCACCCACGTGCAGCCCGACCAGGGCGGCGACTACGTCCGACAGGTCTACACCAATGGCACCAACCGCATCCTGTACGACCGGCAGACGTTCAGCGAACTGACCCTCACCGCCGACGATGGTCCCCTCGCCCTCGACTACGAAGTAACGCTGGCCAACTGGAGCGCCACCTCCTTCCGCTTCAACGTAGGCCTCGCCCTCATCGAGGTCAACAGCGGTGAGACGGTGACTGCCCTGAGCGTCATGGGCTATGGCTACGACCCCATGACCGGCGGCACCTACGCCCAGACCCATCACCTGCAGTTCAATCCCTCCATCGACGGCCACTACGCCGTGCGCCCAGTCTGGCGGCTCAATGGCGAGGCTGCCGACCAATGGCATCTGGTATACACCCCCGTGGCTGATGGCATCCCAATGGTGCACGTCACCGGACGAGCCCTGCCCTCGCCCATCAACATCTGTTTCAGCCTCCCGCAAGACACGCTCGAGGTAGGCAGGGTGCTCAGGGTCACGGCATCGCCCTACTACGACGGCGACATCACCTGCTCGGCATCGCCCGAGGGCCTCGTCAGCATCAGCGACGACGGCACGGTGACAGGGCTGTGCGAAGGCACCGTCACCCTCCACGTCGAGGGCACCGCCACCGACCTCTTCGCCGCCACGCAGGCCGACCTGACACTCCGTGTAGTGCCCTATGTTGCCGACGATCCTCAGTTGCAGCTTGCATTGACCACGCTGCGCACAGGAGCCACCACCCACCTGACCTGGGCCGAAGGCTACGACGGCATGCCCTCGTTCAGCAGCAGCGACCCGGACATCCTCAACGTCGACCCGGACGGCACGCTGAGGGCAGGCGCCACCCCAGGCAGTGCCACGGTACATGCCTCGCTGCCAGCCACCCAGCGCTACCAGGGCTGCCAGCGCGACTACATGGTCTACGTGGTCACCGACGCCATCTACCTGCTCGACGTCATCCTCAACGAGGGGCGCCCCTACCTCTCGCCGCATCACATCGACGTAGGCTATCACCTGCACAATGCCGGCTCCCCAGTGACGCTCGGTGCCAGCTACGTCTGGTTCACGGCAGGCGACTGGCAGGACTACCGGGGCAACTACCTGACCCACTTCTCGACCGACGGCACCCTCTGGCTCAGTTACGATGCCTCCAACTATGCCTCGCAGCTGCAGTCAGCGCTCGACCAGGGCGTCACCTCCGTCAGTATCGACATCGGTCCCGAATGCCAGCCCGAGACGCGCTATCAGCCTCTTGCCCTGAGCCACTACGAGCTGGAACTGGTCTCCGACGACGAATACGAGCGCCGCGTCGCCAGAGACACCGAGCGCCTCGATGCCGTCACTGTTGCCGACCCAGCCTCCGCTAACGTCGCCGCCATATACTCCCCCGCCGGCACCCTTCGCTCCCATCTGCAGCCGGGTCTCAATCTGCTCCGCCTCACCGATGGTACGTTCCGCAAGGTCTGGCTGTGAAAGTATATTTCTGAATAGATACTACGCCTTTTACTCAACGACGTCAGAACTTAAAAACATATATATATCAATATGAATCGAATCTCTACCCTTGCCTCTATCCTGCTCATGGCAGCCCCCCTGATGGCTGTGGCACAGCAGCTAGCTCCCCAGTCCCTGTCGTCGGGTTTCTATTATTCGAAGCCCGCAGGCGCCATGTACCGCAACCAGGGCGCCGACCAGCTCTACTTCCCCTACAAGGCGGAGTCCGCCACCTACCTCATTATGCCCGCCTGGTCCGACGCCACATTCGCCGACCGCTCCACCTCGACCGACGGACACCTCTGGTACACCGGCACGCTCCCCTTCTCGACCGATGTCTGCTACCAGACCACCGGCACCACACTGACGCTGCAGACCCTCGACGGAACCCCGCAGCCAGCCCCCTGGCTCTGCCCCACGTCCGACCTGGAGGCCATCAACGCCATCATCGGCAGTGAGGACTTCTACCCCACCCAGATGCCCGCCTTCTGCGCCGGATTCACCACCAACAACAACTGGCAGAACTATCCCGCCTACGCCGACTGTTACACCCGCCTCGCAGCCGACTCCATCGGTGCCTTGGGCTTCCTCGACGACATGTGCAACAGCTACCTCGTCCAGTGGGGCTCGAGCTCTGCCTGGACGGGCAACCTCTACGCCTACGGCTCGTGCAGCTACAGCCAGAGCGGACGTCAGGGTCGCGTCAGCCGCGTCTACCAGGACTACCCCGCCCCTGCCAGTCCCCTCTACGTCGAGCAGATCATCCTGCACGGTATGACCTCACGCTATCAGGCCAATGAGGACGGCAGTTATGACCCCATTGCCCCGCTGCCCACCACCGAGGAGGGCGAGGACTCGCTATACATCCGCATCTACAGTATCGAGACGGGTGCCGAGCTCGCCGTGCTGAGCTGCACCCCCAGCAATGGTGAGATTGCCGTACGCCCAGGCGTACAGCCCACCACCAACGTCACTTCGCGCGGCATCATGAACGTCGTCTACACCTTCACCCGCAAGGAGTACAGCGGCTGGCCACCCATGGAGCACACCGTGCCCTTCGTCATCGACGAACCCTTCCGCCTCGAGGTCGAGGGTCTCGACCAAGATGACATCGACGTCGGTCTGATGGGCTATAAGGCGCAGGACCAGGATGCCGAAGCCTTCCGCACCGACGACGGTAAGTACCGCCGTGCCCACAGCGTCATCACGCTGACCGACGGCACGGAGTACACCTATCCTGCCACCGAGGCCTCCACCCTCAACGACCTCAAGGTACTCTACGCCACCTTCATCGGCATGATGGACCAGGTCGAGGTCGTCACGCAGTACGAGGACGGCACTGCCCTGGTCCACACTGGCACCGCCTGGAGTGACGGCCAGACCATGATGCCCTTCTATGAACTTGCCGGCAACATCCCCTCCTGGGTCACGGGCTTCAGATATTCCGAAGTGGCTCCCCGTCAGTACCTCCTCCAGGTAGTGACCGAGGAGGCTGCCGTAGGCGAGGAGCCTGGCACGGCCGACCTCTACCTCAAGGGCCGCGGCGTCACCTCGACGGGCACCATCCACGTAGTCCAGCAGGCAGCACAGAGCGGCATCGAAAGCATCTCCTCCGATGCTCCCGTCCCATCGACCCGCTACACCCTCTCCGGACGCCGTGCCGGAGCCTCCGAACGTGGCATCCTCATCGAGGGTGGCCGCATCGTCAGCCGCCAGTGATAGCGCGACTTCATGATTTCCCCTAAACTGCAGATTCTGAGCATTCCATCCAATGCAAGCACTTGACCCATACACCCGACGCCTTAGCGTCCTCTCCGCCCTCCTCCTTATGCTGCTGTGGCTTCTTCCCCTCGGGGCAATGGCGCAGCAGCAACAGCAGCAGCGCAGCTCCTCCGAGGGACGCACCCTGACAGGCACCGTCGTCGACGAGAACGGCGAACTCCTGCCCGGTGCTACCCTCCTGCTGCTGGGCGACAAGGGGCGCACCCTGACGGGCACCGTGGCTGATGCCGACGGCGCCTTCTCGGTGCGTGTGCCCCAAAGCATCCTCGCCCAAGGGGGTGTCCGCAAGGTACAGCTCCGCGTGTCGTTCGTCGGCATGCAGACGCGCACCGTCACCTGCGCCCTCCAGAAGCTCCGTCCCCGCCGCATCGTGCTGAGCACCGGCCGTGAACTGGGCGAAGTGGTGGTCGAGACTGGCTACCAACGCCTGCCCCGCGAGGATATGGTGGGCGCCTTCACCACCGTCAAGGCGGAGGACATCATGATGCCTGCCGTCGAGTCCATCGACAACATGCTGCAGGGCCAGATAGCCGGCGTCGCGGTGAGCAACACCTCCTCTCGCGTCGGCACCTCACCCAAGATCACCATACGCGGACAGGCAACCTATCTGGGCAACACCGACCCGCTCTGGGTCGTCGACGGCGTCATCCAGGACGACCCCATCTCCATCGACGTCAGTTCGGCACTCACCAGCGACCTCTCCAACATCATCGGCAACCAGGTGTCGTGGCTCAACCCCCAGGACATTGAGAGTCTCACCGTCCTCAAGGATGCCTCTGCCACCGCCATCTACGGCTCGAAGGCCTCCAACGGCGTCATCGTCATCACCACCAAGAAGGGTTCGGCCAACAGCCGCGCCTCCGTCCGTTACACCAACAACTTCTCGATCCGCCAGCGCCCCAACTACAACATGTTCAACTTCATGAACTCCAAGGAGCGCATCGAGTTCGGTAAGGAGGCCTACGACGCAGGCGTCCGCTACCAGGTCGAGCCCGTCGGACAGGTCTACACCTACGAAGGACTGATGTATCTCTTCAACAACCACCAGATCACAGAGGACGAGATGGCCGAATGGTACAACTACCTACAGAAGGGCAACACCGACTGGTACGGCCTCCTGTGCCGCAACTCGGTGAGCCAGAACCACACTATCAGCGTCGCGGGTGGTACCCAGCGCGTCACCTACAACGCCTCCGTCGGCTACTCCTCCAACCACGGCACCTCCATCGGCAACGACAAGGGTCAGTTCACCAGCCGCGTGAACGTCGGCGCCCAGCTCAGCGACCGCGTGCGCCTCTCGGTCAACATCCACGGCACCGTAGCCACCACCGACGGCTATGCCCACGGCACCGACCCCGAATCGTATGCCCGCCAGACCAGCCGCGCCATCCCCGCCTACAACCCCGACGGCTCGCTCGCCTACTACCAGCAGCGCTACAGCTACCGCTACAACTACTCCGACCGCAACTTGCTCTACGGCTACAACATCCTCAACGAGATGGACAACGGCGCCACCACCAACCGCCAGACCAACTTCGGAATCTCCGCCAACCTCGACGTCAAGCTCCTCTCCTGGCTCACCTACCAGCTGGTCGGCAGCCTCTCGTCCAACCAGAACGACTCCGAGGCCTACGCCACCGAGCAGAGCTCCTACATCGAGACCAACTACCGCGGCTACCCCTACGGCACCGAGCAGGCAGGCTCGGCGAAGTATAACGCCGCCATGCTCAACTACGGCGGCGAGCTCACCACCCGCACCTCCAACAGCTTCACGCTCAACATGCAGCACAAGCTGCTCTTCAACCACACCTTCGCCGAGCGCCATCGCATCAATGTCATGCTTGGCTTCGAGATGCGCTCCTCGCGCGTCCGCTCCAACAGCAACACCTCCTACGGCTACGTACCCGACCGCGGACAGATGCTCATCACCCCCAACTACGACATCCAGGTCATCGGCGGCACCTCCACCATCCAGTGGGGCGCCATGGACGCCATCTACCAAGGCTCGGCATGGGGCAAGACCACGGCGCGCAACAACTACATGTCCTTCTTCGGCACCGCCGCCTACTCCCTGCTCAACCGCTATGTGGTCAACTTCAACATCCGCTCCGATGCCTCCAACCGCTTCGGTCAGGACACCAACAAGCAGTTCGACCCCACCTACTCGCTCGGCTTCTCCTGGCACGCCGCCGAGGAGGATTGGATGAAGGAGAAGGTCAGCTGGATCAACATGCTCAACCTCCGCGCAACCTACGGCATCCAGGGCAACGTCCTCACCTCCATCAGCCCCGAGCTCACCGCCAGCTACGGCGGCATGCTCTCGGTCTACAATGAGTACTACTCCACCATCTCCTCCCTGCCCAACCCGCTGCTCAAGTGGGAGCGCACCCGTTCCTGGAACCTCGGCCTCGACATGGGTCTCTGGCATTGGCTCAACCTCTCGATGGAGTACTACGGCCGCCGATCCAACGCCATCGTCCGCCAGGAGGTCGCCGAGGAGTACGGCGTCTCGACCCTCCGCCTCAACGGCGGCCGCATCTACAACAGCGGCGTCGAGCTCTCCATCAACGTCACCCCCATTCGCAAGAAGGACTTCGCCTGGACCATCGGCTTCAATACGGGCAAGAACTGGAATGAGTCGCAGAACAACGACCTCACCTCCACCGTCGACCCCCTCTCGCGCGACGACTTCCTGTCGGGCAACAGCAGCCGCCCCCTCAAGAAGGGTTACCCGCTGACCGCCTTCTGGTCCTACAGCTTCAAGGGCCTCGACCCCGACACAGGCTACCCCACGTTCAACTACATCCCCAATGACGGTTCGGGTGACAAGGACGTCGACCCCACCACTTTCCTGGTCTATTCGGGCCACACCGAAGCGGACCTCACTGGCGGCATCAACACCCGCATCCGCTGGCGCAACTGGAACCTCGGTGCCAACTTCAGCTTCCAGACGGGAGGGCGCAAGCGCCTGCCGGACATCTATTCGCCCTTCACCAATGGCAAGATGCCCAGCCCCACCTATCAGCTCAGCAAGGACCTCACCCACCGCTGGAAGCAGCCGGGCGACGAGCTCCTCACCGACATCCCCGCCCTCTACACCTCCATCGGAAATGAGTACAACGTCACCACACCTGACGGCCGCACCACCGACATCTACACCATGTGGGCGATGTCCGATGCCCGCGTCGTCAGCTCGGACTTCCTGCGCTGCACGCAACTCTCATTGCAGTACTACCTGCCCAAGTCATGGTGCGCCGCCATCCACACGCAGAGCATCTCGGTGAGCGCCAATGTCAACAACGTCTTCGTCCTCGCCTCGAGCCGCTGGAACGGCTTCGACCCCGAACTGGGCGAATCAGTCCAGCCCAAGATGATGTCGGTGGGCATCTCCGTCTCCTTCTAAGCACTCCTCCGTCCTATGAAATATACATTATATAATATAACGTGCGCATGCGCCCTGGCAGCGCCCCTCCTCACCGCCTGCGGCGACTTCCTCGAGCCCGAGGAACAGAGTTCCTACGTGCCGCGCGACGCCACGTCGATGAACGAGCTGCTCCTAGGCGAGGCCTATCCGCTCTACTCTGGCAGCTACATCAACGTCTGGATGTCGCTGCTCGACGACGACGTGCAGGCTGCCCCCTACCAGAAGCCCCACGCCACCTACGACGAGACCGCCTACCTGGCGGCCTACTCCTGGCAGCCCCAGATGTTCACCCTATACGACGAAGCGGGTCTCTCCACCTCGGCAGTCAGCACCTACCGCCACCTCTACAGTTACATCAAGGGCTGCAATGCCGTGCTCGACTACATGGACGATGCCACAGGCGACGCACTCTACAAGGAGTATGTCGAGGCTCAGGCACGCACCCTGCGCGCATTCTACTACCTGCAGCTCGTCTGCACCTACGCCACCCCCTACAACGTCGATCCCGAGGCATTGGGCATCCCCCTCAAGCTTACCAGCCAGGTCGAGGAGGAGACACTCCACCGCTCCACCGTCGCGCAGTGCTACGACGCCATCGTCGCCGACCTCACCCGTGCCGAGGAGCTCTTCTCAGCGCAGACCGACGCCCAATACCGCTGGGCTGCCAACTACCGCGCCAGCCTCCCCATGGCGCAGCTGCTGCTGGCTCGCACCTACCTCTACATGGAGCACTGGGAGCAGGCGGCTGCCGAGGCACTCCGCTTGATGGAGAACTCCGACTTCCACCTCTACAACCTCAACGGCATCATCTCCGTCCTCGACTACTCCGTCCCCGGCAACGTTTCGTCGGCATTCCCCCTGATGACCAACATGATCCGCTATGCCAATCCCGAGGTCATCTGGCTGTGGGGCAGCGTCAGCGACGTCGTCTCGTGGGCCTACAGCAACGTCACAGACACCGACGGCACGCTCAAGCACGCCTACTTTATGGCGTCCGACAACCTGATGCAGAGCTACGAGGACGCCGACCTGCGCCGCCATCGCTACATCGCCCGCAGCTGGTACCAGCTGCCCGATGCCGAGCCACGCACCTCGTCAGACGAGGATGCCTTCTACGACACCCACATGCCCATGGCCATCGGCAAGGTAGGCATGGGACAGACCGCCACCAGCTACTACACCGCAGCCACTGGCTCGGGCTACTTCGGACGTGCCCTGCGTCTCAGCGAGGCCTACCTCACCTACATCGAAGCGGAGGCGATGCTCTGGCAGCAAGGACGCAGCGAGTGCGGCGACCTCGCCGTCAGCGCCCTCAACCGCTTCCGTCTCGCCCGCATCAGCCAGGAGGACTATGTCGCCCTCTCGTTCGCCGATGCCGCCCAGCTCGTGACCTTCGTCCGCCAGGAGCGCCGCCGCGAATTCTGCTTCGAGGGGCTCCGCTGGTTCGACCTGCGCCGCTGGGGCATGCCCCGCCTCGAGCACGTCTGGTATCCCGATGCCGACACCCGCCAGGTCTACGTCCTCGAGGAGGGCGACCCCACCTACGTCCTGCCCCTCCCCGAGGATGCTCTGGGCGCCAATGTCAACCTCCAGCAGAACCCCCTGGGCACCTCGCCCCGCGTGGCTCACAACCTCTAACCCACTATGATGAAGCATCTTCCCTCCCTCCTGCTCTGCCTCGGCACGCTGTTGCCATTGCTGACGGCATGTGTCCTCCCCGGTGAGGAGGCCATCAGCGACGTCGAGAGCTACTCTCCGCTCCGCATGGCGTTCCCCCAGGGCGAACATGACTTCGACCGCCAGATTGTCCAGGTGCACGACGACTACGGCGTCTACCTCATCTACAAGGAGGTCACCGACGAGGATCTCAACCGCCGCTGGACCTCCGTCGCCACCGGCAACGTCCTGCATGGCGACGATGTGCCTGACGCCTACGTCCCCTTCTACGTCAACTTCTTTGCCAGCCACATCTTCCCTTACGTCGACCGTTCGATGATACAGCGCGCCTTCCCCGTCAAGATCTACATGCTCGACAACTTCCGCGGCGTGCCACGCGATGTCGAGGACGACGGCAGCAGCACCTACGCCATGAGCCAGTACTTCGACGGCTTCGACTTCTGGGCCATCAGCTTCACCCACGACGAGATCGAGTCGGTGGGCGACAGCCGCCTCACCATGAAGCAGAAGCGCTGTGCCTTCCTGCTCAAGGTGTTCCGTCTCTTTGTCAATAACGGCACCCTCACTGTGCCCGAAGAGTTCCGCTCGTTGGTCAACTACAACCAGTCAGTCTACTTCCCCGACGTCTACGAGAACGAGGAGCGCTACTACCGCAACCAAGGCTTCATTGACAACCTCAATGATGACTTCACCAAGGACCAGCACCCCTACCCCGAGACCTACCGTCTCATGTCGCCCAACTACTACACCTCGGGCAGCTACCATGCCGACGAGCCTGCCGAGTACCGCGACTACCTCATCTGGCTGCGCGCCTGCATGTTCTACACCGAGGAGGAGTTCTTCACTAAGTACCCCGCCGAGCGCTATCCCATCATCGAGCAGCGCTACCATGTCGTCGTCGACGACATGCTGGAGCGCAATGGCATCGACCTCCAGGGCATTGCCAATGGTCCCGACGCCGACTGATTTTTGCCCACTGCCCCTATGATCCGCCGCCTCCTCACCCTCGTCCTCACCCTGCTCTTCACCCTGCATTGCGCACCCTGCATCGTGCATTGTGAACCATGCATCCCCCATTGTGCATCGTGCATTGTGAACCGTGCACCGTCCATCGTTCCCGATGGACTCGAAGTCGGCGTCCGTTACGCCGTGCGTCCCCTCGACCGGCACGACGTCACCTGCCTCCGTGAGGTGCTCTGCAGCCAGCAGCCCCTCTCAGTCTGCGAGGACTATCTGCGCCGCCTGCAGTTCTACCTGCGCAATGGCGATGTCACCGTCGGCATGACCGACAGCCTCCGCCAGCTCCTCACCCGACATGCCCCTGCCGGCAAGGTTCTCGACGAGACCATGCACGTCCTCGACCTATACGGCGCCCTCGCCCTCGGCCGTCAGGTGCCCGACGTCACCCTGCTCGACACGCTGGGTGGAGCCCATCGGCTCTCTGAGCTGCGCGGACGCCTGCTCGTCGTCGACGTCTGGGCCACCTGGTGCAGTTCCTGCCTCCACCACCTGCCCGAATACGAGCAGCTACGCCAGCGCTACAGTCACGACTCGCGCGTCCGCCTCATCACGGTCAACATTGACGTCGAGGCGAAGCGCGACCTCAGCCTCATGACGCTTCAGCGACTCGGTGTCGCCGCCAACGATGCCTACCTCGCCCCGGAAGCGACCACCGACTTCTGCGCCCGCCTGGGCGTCAGCAGTGCCCCCCGCTACCTCGTCATCGGTGCCGAGGGCGAAGTGGTCTCCTCTTTTGCTCCGCATGATGCTGCCGGACTCGACTCGCTGATCCGTCGCGAGCTGCACCACATGGAGCAGGCTGAGTGGCAACGCTACCGACTCGACTACCTGCGTTCCGACTCGCTCCCTGCCCTCAGTTCCGACTCGCTGCGCGCTGCGCAGCCTATCCTCTGGCCCTTGCCCGACTCGCTCGAGCACGATGCAGTCATGCCGCTACTCTCGGGCTACAAAGGGGCACCTCTCCCTGCCGACACTGTTCTCTTCGCAGCCGACACAGTCTTCCTCTCTGCCGACACCGCCCTCCTCCCCGCTCTCCTCTTCCTCCACGGCTCTGGACCGCGCGACCGCGAACTGCAGGCATGCCACCAGTGGGCGCTGCGTTTCGACGATGCCCCCTCCTACTATGTCATCCCTCAGATACCGCGTGAGGATCATTACCGCTGGTGGCAGCAGTCCAAGCAATGGGCATGGGAGCGCCTGCTGCGCCGCCTGCTCGCTTCGACCCACATCGACCCCGCCCGCCTCTACCTGCTGGGCATCTCTGAAGGTGGCTACGGCTCGCAGCGCCTCGCCAGTTTCTATGCCGACTATCTGGGTGCAGCCGGACCCATGGCAGGCGGTGAACCGCTGCGCAACGCCCCCGTCGAGAACCTCTCGCACCTCCCCCTGTCGTTCATCACGGGCCAGAACGACCAGATGTTCTACCGCAACCTCCTCACCTACCGCACCGGCGTGGCGCTCGACAGCCTCTCGGCGCTCTACCCCAGCGAGTACCCCCATCGCATCGGCCTCGAGCCCGACCATAGCCACCACGTCAGCTATTGGCTCACCACCCCCTGGCTGGTGCAGCACCGCCGCACCGCCCAGCCGCGCCACTTCCGCTGGGAGAACTTCGATATGGATGGTCGCCGCCGCAATGCCTTCTACTGCCTTGAGGTGCTCCGCGAGGCATCCGACACGCTGCGCACCGACTATGAGTTCACCGTCACGGGCGATTCGCTCATCGACCTCCAAATCCGATTGGTCGACTACCACATCACTGAGCGTGACCCGCAGTTCGGCATCGAGCTGCAGCGCACCCGCACCTATCGTCCCGCCCCCTCAGGCAAGCTCCGCCTCTATCTCAGTGACCAGCTCGTCGACCTCCATCGCCCCATCACCGTCCGCATCAATGGCCAGCTCCTCTATTCGGGCTATCCTCCCTGCAGCACCGCCATCCTCCGTCAGGCCTTCCGACTCTTCGGCGACCCCCTTCGCCCCTTCCCCGCCTGCCTCGACCTCGACTATTAACCCCAATTTTAACCGCGCCTCCGGCGCATTAACCCCAACATCATTATGAAGAAGTACTTCCTCCTTCTCGCTGTTGCCCTCACCGGCACAGCCGTCTGGGCACAGCAGACCTCGCTGTTGTCCGAGAGTTTCGAAAAGAGCAGCTACAGCACCTCCGCCGGACAGGCCGTCCCCAGCGGCTCGGTAGCCCCCAGCACCTCGCTCACCACCACCACCATCGCCGACTACAGTGACGGCGTCACCTACACCAGCGTCACCAAGGCCTATCAGGGCTGCGGCTCCGTCAAGTTCGGCTCCTCCAGCGGCAACGGCCAGCTCATCACCGACGAGCTCGCCTTCGACGCCACCAAGGTCTACACCCTTGCCTTCACTGCCACCTCATGGGTAGGCACCCAGGGCGCCATCCAGGTACGCTTCCGCGACACCGAGGGTAACGATATCTACAACGTCTCGACCGCCCTGCCCGTCAACGAGCCTGCCAGCGACACCTACTACGCCTACGAGCTCAAGCTCGAGAACATCCCTGCCGGCGCCAAGCTGATCATCAACTCGCTCAAGAAGGGCACCACCAACGACGACGGTGACGAGCTCTGCAACGACTCACGCGCCTGGCTGGGCAGCATGAGCATCACCGAGGGCTGGAGTGAGGCCGAGGTGGTCTCTCCTGAGCTCTCCGTTGCCACTGGCAACTACGACGAGGCTCAGACCGTCAGCATGACCGCTGCTGAGGGCGCCACCATCTACTACACCCTCGATGGCACCGCTCCCACCACCGCTGCCCAGGTCTACAGCGCTCCCCTCACCGTAGCTGAGCCCACCCTCGTCAAGGCCATCGCAGTCACCGCTGAGGGCTTCAGCACCGAGGCAGCTTCGTACGTCTACATCGTTCCCACTGTCGACATCGCAGGCTACCGCGCCCTGGCTGGTGGCGCCATGTGCAACCTCCAGCTCACCAATGCCATCGTCATCGCCGGTTCGGGCTCTACCGTCTTCATCGAGGATGCTACCGGCGCCCTGGCTCTCAATGCCAGCGACATCACCTTCTATGCTGAGG
>R14__coassemble_394_pt1 | contig 32556 bp, 19 predicted proteins | sample R14__metabat2_high_PE_017 | metagenome-assembled genome bin R14 | reverse complement strand
CTGCTGACTCCTAAGATGTTCAACATCCTCTACAGTATCGGTGCATCGATCGTCATTCTGGGTGCCCTCTTCAAGCTGCTCCACGTTCCCGGAGCCGATTTCATGCTGATCCTCGGCATGGGCACTGAGGCCGTCATCTTCTTCATTTCGGCATTCGACGAGCCTGCCAAGGAGCCCAACTGGGAGGTCGTCTATCCAGGCATCTATGACAAGGAGGCCAACCTCTCGTCCGAAGAGAAGCAGACCATCATCGAGCGTCGCAAGAAGCGCGCCCTTGCCAACGTCAGCGACAATGCCGGCGAGGGTCAGGCGGCAGGTGGCGCCCAGGTAGTGGGTGGCGGCAACGCCACCATCGTAGGCGGTGCTCCCGCAGGTGGCACCATAATCATTGGTGGTGGCAGTGCAGGTTCGCAGGAAGGTGCTGCGGGTGGACCCGTCATCATCGGAGGTGCTGCTTCGGCAGCTCCCCTCGTGGCAAGCGGCAACGTAGGTGTCACGCTCGAGCAGGCCGACCAGGTGACCGAGGCAACGCAGAAGTACGTCAACACGCTCAACGAGATCAGCGAGGCCCTCGCCAAGCTGCAGGCTGCCATGTCCAGCCTGGGCGACAACAACGACTACGCCCAGCAGATGGCTGCGCTCAACCGCAACATCTCGGGTCTCAATACCATCTACGAAATCCAGCTCAAGAGCGTCTCATCGCAGCTCGGCACCATCGAACAGGTCAACCAGGGCCTTGCCAACATCCGCTCGCTCTACGAGAACGGACAGAACGACTCCTACCGCATCCGTCAGGAGAGCGACGCCCTGGCTCGCAACCTGCAGCAGCTCAATGAAGTCTATGCCCGTATGCTTCAGGCCATGACGTCGAGCTATGGCTACCAGCCCGTCCAGCAGCCTTACGGGCAGCAGCCCCAGCAGCCCTACGTCCAGTCGCAGTCACAGCAGCAGCCCTACGCCCAGTCCCAGCAGCCCGTCTATCCCCAGCAGCCCCAGACGCCCCAGCAGCAGTTCGGTCAGCAGCGCTAACTTTTAACTTATAACTTTTAACTTATAACTTTAAAAGATGAGTGCAAACAACCAACGGCTGTCCCCCCGCCAGAAGATGATCAACCTGATGTACATCGTCTTCCTTGCCATGGTGGCGCTGAACGTGTCGAGCGACGTCCTCTCGGGCTTCAAGCACGTCGAGGATGCGTTGGACGCATCGAACCAGGGCATTCAGTCGCGCAACGAACGCCTGTTCGGCGAATTCTCGCAGATCAACGAGAAGAACCCCGAGAAGTCGCGTCAGTGGTTCGACCGTGCCAAGGACGTGCGCCAGCGTGCCAAGGTGCTCTACGCCTATATTGACAGCCTCAAGCTCCAGATCGTGCAGGAGGCGGATGGTGAGGACGGCGACGTCCACAACATCCGGAACCGCGAGAACGTCGAGTCGGTCGACCAGGTGATGATCTATAGCCACGACCCACAAGGCCCCGTGCTCCGCGAAGCCATCGCCGGCTACCGTCAGGCATTGGCAAGCTACGTCCTCCCCACCGATGCTGCGATGATAGCCAATACGCTCAAGACTGACTCCGTCGCTTCCGAATCGGGCATTGGCCTGTCGTGGGAGCAGTCGATGTTCGAGAAGATCCCCGTAGCAGCCGCCGTCACCATCCTGACCAAACTGCAGGGAGACGTGCTCAACACCGAAGGACAAGCGCTCACGTCGCTGATGCAGTCGGTCGACCGCGGCGACGTGCGTGTCAACCAGCTCTCGGCATTCGTCATCCCCAATTCACGCAATATCATGCGTGGTCAGGTCTTCGAGGCCCAAATCGTCATGGCTGCCGTCGATACCACCCAGACACCCGACATCTACATCGGCGACCAGCTCTACAACCCCGCCAAGCAAGGCTACTACAGCGTCATGGCTGGCCGAGAGGGCATCCAGTCTCTCAAAGGCTATCTGGAGGTCAACAAGCCCGACGGAACCAAGGAGCAGCTTCCCTTCGAGTCGGACTACTTCGTCAGCGAACCTGTCGCCACCGTATCGAACACGATGATGAACGTGATGTATGCCGGCATTGACAATCCACTCTCCATCTCGGTGCCAGGCGTGGCAGCTGGCCAGGTCAACGCTACGATGACCAACGGCACCCTCACCCGCACTGGTCAAGGCTGGGTCGCCAAGCCCAAGACCGTCGACCAGGATGCCGTCATCAGCGTCACCGCCCAGCAGAACGGACGCTCCATGACCGTCAGCCAGACGGCATTCCGCGTACGTCGCCTGCCCGATCCTACACCTTATTTATTATGTAAGGACGCAGCGGGCAATTCGGTGCGCTACAAGGGCGGTTCGCCCATCTCGAAGCAGGCGTTGCTCAATGCAGGCGGCATCCGTGCCGCCATCGACGACGGACTGCTCAACGTGGAGTTCACCGTCAAGTCGTTCCGCATCGACATCTTCGACTCGATGGGCAACGACATCCCCGAGGACAGCCAGACCTCGTCCTACTCCGACCGGCAGAAGACCGCCATCAGCCGTCTGCAACGCGGCAAGAAGTTCTTCATCACCCGCGTCAAGGCTGTCGGTCCCGACGGCATCGAACGCACCCTCTCCCCCATCGAGGTAGTGATCAACTGATTTTGTAAATCGTAAATTGTCAAATAGTCAAATTGTCAAATATGAAAATCCTCCGTCTCCTCACCTTCGCCCTTCTGCTGGGCATTGCCCTGCCTGATGCATCGGCACAGGTCAGCGTGCGTCGTAGCAGTTCGCGCACGGAGTCCTCTTCGTCCAGCAAGGACAGCAAGAAGAAAGACAAGAAAGACAAGAAGTCCGACGATGCAAGCCCAGCTGCTACGCGCCCCACAGCCAGCAACGCGCCCATACTAGGTGCCGAGACCCCCGATGCGAAGGATGGACAGCGTCCTGCCCGTCCGGGTGCCCGCGGTGACCGCAACCTGCAGCGACCCGAAGCGACCGCCAAGGGCGATGCCGCTGGCACCCCTGCCCCTCAGCGTCGCACCACGCCCAAGAAAGGCACGGCACCTGCCACCGTCGATGGCAACACCGTGCGTCAGCAGTCGTTCGCCGAATACCAGCGTCGCGAGGAGGGCTACACTCCCTGGCAGCACGTGGTCTACCGCGAACTCGACCTGACGCAGGAGCAGAACGCCTCGCTCTACTATCCGCAGGAGCCACAGGATGGCTTGACCAACCTCTTCCGCGTCATCCTCGACGGACTCTGCACAGGCAAGCTCCGTGGCTACGAATATCTGGATGGCCGTGAAGTCTTCGACAAGAAATACGAGGTCAAGGTGAGCGACGTGCTCGACAAGTTCCAGATTCTCTATCAGTCACGTCCCGGTGTCGGTCAGGGGGCACAGCCCACCTATCAGGTCGAGGAGATGGACGTCCCCTGCAACGAGGTGCTCTCCTACTTCATCAAGGAGCGCTGGGAGTTCAACCAGAAGACATCGAAGTATGGTCCGCGCATCCTTGCCCTCTGCCCCGTGCTGCACCGTGCTGGCGACTTCGGCGGTGATGCGGTCCACTACCCCATGTTCTGGGTCAATTACGAGGATCTGCGCCCCCTGTTGCGCGAACACCTCATCATGAGCGATGGCATGAACAACACGCCCCGCTTCACGATGGAGGAATTCTTCACGCTTGAGCAATACCAGGGCGACATCTACAAAGTGCAGAACACCCGCGGCCTCTCCCTGATGCAGCAGTACCCCGATGCCGACACGCTCAAGGTCATGCGCGCGAAGATCGAGGCCGAGCTCCGTGGCTTCGGTGATGGCATCTGGATCAACGAGCCCGACCCTGCCGCCGAGCAGGCAGCCCAGGACAGCCTGCGTGCCGCCCGTCGTGCCGAGCGCCATGCCAAGCGCGGCGATGCAGCCTCAGCTTCCTCCAAGGACAGCAAATCTTCAGATGCCAAGGGCAAGAAGAACCGCCGCACCAAGGAGACGGTCGACATGGAGGCGGTAGCCGAGGCTCAGGAGGCCAAGGCGGACGAGATCGATGCCCGTGTCGAGCAGACCGGCACCGCCCACAGTGCCAAGCGCTCCGCCCGTCGCCGCTAATCTCCCGCCCCACCACGCCTATACTATAGCCTCTATAGAGACTATAATTACTATCGAAGCTATAGCCTCTATAGATCCCCCTCAAACGACAAAAACTATCAAAAACCCCACAATATGACAAAAGCTTTACAACAGAAACTGAGCGATTCCCCTGCCGCCCGCTGGACCGCACTGCTCATCGTCTCAGTCACCATGATGTTCGGTTATTTCTTTACCGACGTAATGTCTCCTCTCGAGCCACTGCTCACGGCTGCCAAGGGCGCCGAGGATGGTCTCGGCCTGGGCTGGACCTCCACCGAATATGGTTGGTTCTCGGGAGCCTATGGATTGATGAATGTCTATCTGCTGCTGCTCTTCTTCGGTGGCATCATTCTCGACAAGTTCGGTATCCGCTTCACCGGTCTGATGTCCACTGCACTGATGTTTGCAGGTGCCGTAATCAAGTGGTATGCCACCCGCACCGACTTCGGCGACCAGATGATCTGGGTGCCTTTCGGTGGTGACGTACACGCCCAGGTAGCCTATGCAGGTCTGGGCTTTGCCATCTATGGCGTAGGTTGCGAGATTGCCGGTATCACCGTCTCGAAGGTCATCGTCAAGTGGTTCACCGGTCATGAACTGGCACTGGCCATGGGTCTGCAGGTGGCACTGGCGCGTATCGGCACTGCTGTGGCTCTCGGAGCCTCTCTTCCCATTGCCAAGGCTATGGGTGGCGTCTCTGCATCGGTCGGTCTGGGTGCTGCCTGCCTCTGCATCGGCATGATCTCGTTCATCGTATACAATGTCATGGACCGCAAGGAGGACGCTGCAGCCGCAGCTGTCGCCAGCGAGCCCGAGGAGGGCTTCAAGTTCGCCGACCTCAAGATCCTGTTCTGCAACAAGGGCTTCTGGTGCATCACCCTGCTCTGCCTGATGTTCTACGCTGGTGTCTTCCCCTTCCTCAAGTTCGCCACCAAGCTGATGATCTTCAAGTATGGCGTCGATCCCAAGCTTGCTGGCCTCATCCCAGCCATGCTGCCCTTCGGCACCATCTTCCTGACGCCTTTCTTCGGCGGCATCTACGACCGCTTCGGCAAGGGTGCCACCCTGATGATCATCGGTTCGTGCCTGCTCACCCTCGTGCATGTCATCTTCGCTTTGCCTATCAACAGCGTAGCCATCGCCATCTGCGTGATGGTCATCCTGGGCATCGCCTTCGGCCTCGTGCCTTCAGCCATGTGGCCCTCCGTGCCTAAGATCATCCCCATGAAGCTCCTGGGCACCGCCTATGCCGTGATTTTCTACATCCAGAACATCGGTCTTGCCATGGTTCCCATGTGGATTGGTTCGGTCAATGAGCAGAACACCGACCCTGCCACCGGCGTCATCGACTACACCCAGTCCATGACCATCTTCGCTGCCTTCGGTGCCGTGGCCATCGTCATCGCTGTGTTGCTCCTCATCGAGGACAAGAAGAAGGGCTACGGCCTTCAGCAGGCTAACGTCAAGAAGTAAATATGAATTATCTCAAGTGGATAGGCGCCGTCATCGGAGCCGCTTTCTGCGGCATTCTGGGTGGCATCATCGGCTATTTCCTCGGTTCCTACCTCGAGAGCGTGTTGAGTGGCAACGACACCAATCAGAATGACGGCACGTCGGGCGGCTACAACCGCTCGGAGACCTCGGGTGGCTATACCCAGCAGCAGACGGCACGCCAGACGTTCCTCCAGAACCTGCTGCTCCTCTCGGCTCACATCATCCAGGCGGATGGTAAAATCATGCACTCCGAGATGGAATGCGTGCGTCAGTTCTGGCGTCAGAACTTCAGCGGCAGTGTCTCGGTCGAGGAAGCCAATGACGCGTTGCTCAAGATCTTCGAGCAGCGCAAGTCGATGAGCGACTACCAGTGGAGCCAGCAGATCCTGACCGCCTGCCGTCGCATGACGATGGTCTTGTCGATCGAAGAGCGCGGACAGTTGCTCGCCTTCCTCTGCGAGATCGCCAAGTCGGACAATAACCTCGACCCTACAGAAGTCGCTGAGCTCAAGCGTATCGCCGGCTACTTAGGCTTCCAGGACACGGTCATCGACCAGTTGCTCAACCTCGGCGGACAGACGCTCGACGAGGCATACAAGGTGCTGGGCGTTTCGCCCGATGCCACGGATGACGAAGTGAAGCGCGCCTATCGCAAGCTCGCCCTGCAGTACCACCCCGACAAGGTAGCCAACCTCGGTGACGACGTCAAGGCAGCTGCCGAGAAGAAGTTCAAGGAGATTGGCGCCGCCAAGGATCTCATCTGGAAGGCACGAGGACTGTGAGAGCAGTGAATCGTTCGGTTAAGCCCTGTAGCAGCCGAACGATTCACTATTCTCTATTCACTATTCTCTTGCAATCTATTTCCCCTCATTGGCAATACCGGCACCGGTCAGTGCGTCGGCATCGCCTACGAGCAGGCCCTCGTGGAACAGGTATTCGGCCACCAGCCGCCCCTGCTCGTCGTAGTGACGTGCCGGACCCTCGGCAACGCGTCCACACAGCGGGCGCTCTCCGTCACGCGGCTTCGTCCAGATGCTCCAGGTGCTCTCCACCCGCTTCTGTCCGTTGGGCCAATACTGGGTCCATACAGCCGTATGGGTGGCGGGGTCGACCGTCCAGCCTTCACCCAGGTCGCTGGCGTCATAGCATTCGGCAGAGAGGTCACCCTCGCTGCTCTCTATCCAGGCTTCGTTGAACTCTATCTCGAGGCCTGGATAATTTGTCGTGGTCAGGACGTGTATCATCCCATTGTCCGACTGACGCACGGTGACGTAGCCCAGCGAAGGATGCTCCACGCGGTGATGCTGCGGCAGCGTGCCAGGCAGTGCCTTGAACTGCCACGACGCTCCATTGTCCTTCGAGATGCCTACCACGCACTCGTTGCCCATCGTCCAGCCCGCAGGCGGAGCGATGCGCTTCTTATGCATGTACGAGTCGGTCACCACCAGCAGCGTGCCGCTCTGCAGGCGTATCACGCAGGGCCGCTGTGCCGTACCCAGCGGAGGGATCACACCGCGCGTCATCGGCTCCCAGGTGGCTCCCCAGTCTCGCGAGATGTTCTGCGGGTTCCAGCCCTCGCACGTGTTGTTCTTGCCTCCGATGCTGAGCAGTGTACCCTTGTCATCGAGCGGCACGATGCTGGAGTGCCGCGAGTCGGTGCGTCCTCCCATGTCGTGCCACGTCCTGCCATTGTCCGCGCTGCGCCACAGGAACGACTGCGAGCCCTTGGCATCCATCGCGATGTAGAGGTTGCCCTTAGGGTCACGGAAGGCATTGCTGATAGGCTGCGCCGTGTAGTCACGTGCCGGAGCATCGAGCACGGGAATCTGATAGGTCCAATGAGCACCGTTGTCGTCGCTGTAGCAGACGCGGAACGGGACGTAGTCCGTCATGTCGCGCCCACCGCCAAAGAACCAGATGCGGTCGCCATCGCGGAAGAGGAGCGCCGACTGGTCGTTGCCGCAGCGGGTGTCGAACAGCAGTTCGGGCATGTCCCAGTAGTCATTGCCTGCACGACGACGGCATTGGACGAAGGTGGTCGAGGTGTCCGCTTCCGCCTTGCCTGCGGGTGTGCTGAAGTAGATGGCGAGCATATCACCGTTGGGCAATGCCTCGAGCGCCGCCGAATGGTTGTGCATGTAGACGCCTTCATCCAGTCCTGCCTTGTCCCCCACTTCTGTAGGCGTATATGCCGAAGGGATGGGCAATGCCATGCGGATCTGATAATAGGGCCGCGTCATGTCGGGTCCTTTCCTGGCCAAAGCCTTGTCCTGCCGCACGTGTTGCTGTGTCTGGGGCACGATGGAGCGCTCCTTAATCACGTAGGTCAACGTGTTGCCCAGCGAGTCAGTGATGGTCATGTGTTCACCTGCCGTGATCCGCGATCCCACGACGGTCAACGTGTCATGCTGCTGCGCCTGCGTCCCTGTGGAGACCGCCATGACGCCGAGAGCCAATAGTCCATACAATGTGTTTCTCATCTCTTTATTATATTATATATAATGTGTATTTTTCCGCGGCAAATATAAGGCAAAATCATGATATATCCAACTCTTTTGTCAAAAATCTGCCTGAAAATTTGGTTATCTCCACCAAAAGCACTATCTTTGCACCCAAATCACCGTCATCATGAAGCACCCATTCCCCCATTTTTCCCTGTTGTCCGCCGCCACCCGGTGTGTACTCTCCCTCCTCGTCCTCACGTTGACCCTCCTCACTCCCCATCGCCTCCTGGCACAGGCCACCTACACTCCCACGCCCGAATGCCTCGAGTCCCGTCAGGAGTTCGCCGACATGAAGTTCGGCATCTTCCTCCACTGGGGCATCTATTCGATGTTCGGACAGGGCGAATGGTACATGCAGAATGCCAACCTCGACTGGCGGGAGTATCAGAAGGCAGCCTCTGCCTTCTATCCGCATCTCTTCAATGCCGATGAGTGGGTGCAGGCCATCAAGGCATCAGGCGCCCGCTACATCACCTTCACCTCGCGTCATCACGACTCGTTCTCGATGTGGCGGACCGAACAATCGGACTACAACATCGTCGATGCCACCCCCTTCGGGCGTGACGTCGTCGGCGAACTCGCCGATGCCTGCCACCGCCAGGGCATCCGCCTGCACCTCTACTATTCCCACCTCGACTGGCGTCGCGCTGACTATCCCCTGGGTCGCACCGGCCACGGCACGCACCGCGACCTGAAGCCCTGCTGGGACACCTACCTGCAGTTCATGGAGGGCCAGCTCACCGAGCTCCTCACCCGCTACGGCGCCATCGGCGCCATCTGGTTCGACGGCGTCTGGGACCACGACTCCGACTCCATCCCCTTCGACTGGGACCTTGACCGCCAGTATGCCCTCATCCATCGCCTGCAGCCCCGCTGCCTCGTAGGCAACAACCACCATCAGGACGTCAATCCCGGTGAAGACATCCAGATCTTCGAGCGCGACGTGCCCGGACAGAACCTGGCAGGCTATTCGGGCGACATGCAGATCAGCCAGCTGCCCCTCGAGACCTGCCAGACGATGAACGGCATGTGGGGCTACAAGATCACCGACCAGGACTACAAGTCGACCGACGAACTCATCCACCTGCTCATCTCCACTTCGGGCAAGGGTGCCAACCTCCTGCTCAACATCGGCCCCCAGCCCAACGGACAGCTGCCAGCCACCGCCCTCGACCGCCTGCGTGAGATGGGTCAATGGCTCAGCGTCAATGGCGAGACCATCTACGGCACCCGTGCCGGCGACGTCGCCGAGCAGTCGTGGGGCGCCTCAACCCGCCGGGGTGAGCACCTCTACCTGCATGTCACCGACCCCGATGTCCGTGAGCTTACCTTCACGTTGCCCGTCCGCGTCGTGAAGGCGGCCTCGTTTGCCGATGGCTCGAAGCTCACCTACCGCCAACTCCAGGACAAGGCCGGCCATCGCTGGTTCGTGACCATCCAGGTGCCTGAGCATACCCCCACCGTCGACTATATCATTGACCTCGTGACCCGATGATGACACGCATTGCTTCCCTCTCAGTTACGGCAGGCATCTGCCTGACCGCCCTCCTCCCCTTTGCCTCCTGTTCACCCGCCCCCGAGGCACAGCGCCAGCAGGCGCTCGACTTCCTCTACGCCTCCATGCCCCTGCCCGACAGCGTCGACTATCCGCGCGAGTTCTGGCTCCAGAACGTCGACTGTGCCCTGCAGACCCGTCGCGAGATGCCGTGGGGACGCACCATTCCCGACCGCGAATGGCGCCACTTCGTCCTCCCTGTCCGTGTCAACAACGAGAACCTCGACTCCGCACGCTGGGTCTTCTATCGCGAACTGAAGCCACGCATCGAGCATCTCTCGATGGCGGATGCCATCCTCGAGGTCAATCACTGGTGCCATGAGCAGGTCACCTACCATCCCAGCGACGAGCGCACCTCGTCGCCCCTCGCCACCGTGCGCACCGCCCTGGGTCGCTGTGGTGAGGAGTCCACCTTCCTCGTCGCTGCGCTGCGCAGCGTGGGCATCCCTGCCCGTCAGGTCTATACGCCGCGCTGGGCGCACACCGACGACAACCATGCTTGGGTCGAAGCCTGGGCCGATGGCACGTGGCACTTCCTCGGCGCCTGTGAGCCCGAAGCAGTGCTCGACCTGGGCTGGTTCAATGCCCCCGCTTCGCGTGGCATGCTGATGCACACCAAGGTCTTCGGTAACTATGACGGTCCCGAGGAGGTGATGCAGCGCAATGCCTGCTACACTGAGATCGACGTCACCGCCAACTACGCTCCCGTCTCACGCGCCTACGTCCAGGTGGTCGACACCTTGGGCAATGCGATGACCGATGCCACTGTCAAGTTCAAGATCTACAACTACGCCGAGTTCTACACCGTCGCGACCAAGGCGGTCGACGCCCACGGCATCGCCTCCCTGCAGGCAGGACTGGGCGACCTCTTCGTCTGGGCCTATCGTCACCCAGAAGGCGAACCTGCCCAATACGGCTATGCCGTCTGTCGCGTCAAGGAGAGTCCCGACACCCTACAGGTGGCGCTCAGCCATCAGGCTGGCGACCGTATCTCGTTCGATGCCGATGTCACGCCTCCCGTTGAGCGCAATACCCTCCCCGCCCTCACCGAAGAGCAGCGCCTCACCAACCAGCAGCGACTGGCCCGTGAGGACAGCCTCCGCAACGCCTACGTCGCCACCTTCGTCCAGGAGGGCGACCCGCTGCTCATCGCTTCGCGTGGCAATCACGCCGTCATCCTCAACTTCCTCGACGAAGCCAACGACCGAGAGCGAGCCGAGTCTCTCCTCCGCGTCATCTCCGAGAAGGACCTGCGCGACGTCACCCCTGCCGTCCTGCAGGACAGCTACGGACACACCCCCGCCTGCCCCGATGCGACGGCTGACGACTTCTGCAAGTACCTGCTCTCTCCCCGTATCCTCAACGAACAACTGACACCCTACAAGGCCTTCTTCCAGCAGGAGGTACCTGACAGCCTCCGACAGCAGTTCCAGGCCGATATCAACAGCCTCATCAGTTGGACGAGGCAGAACATCACCCTCGACGAAGTGAGCAATCCCCAGCACCTCCGCATGACTCCCATCGGTGCCTGGCGATGCCGTCGCTGCGATGCCGTGTCGCGCGACATTTTCTTCGTCGCCCTCGCCCGCAGCATGGGTCACCTCGCCTACATCAACCGTGTCAACGGTCAGGTGCTCTGCCGCAATCATCCCTCCGATGCATGGCTTCCGGTCAACTTTGCCTCTCGTCCTGCTGAAGGCGATACTGTTGCCACGAGGCCCTTGTCCAATGAATTAGCGCTCAGCCTCACCTACTCGCCCACGTCTCTCCTCCCCGACCCGAAGTACTACATCCATTTCACCCTCTCCCGACTGACGGACGACGGAAGCCTGAAGCTCCTGGAGTATGGCGAGGACGACACCTATCGCTCCCTCTTCAGTCAGCCCCACCCCCTCGACTCCGGCGACTACCTCCTCGTCACCGGCACCCGCCTAGCCAGTGGCAAGGTCCTTGCCCATGGCGAGATGTTCCCGCTCCGTGGCAATACGCCAAAGGAACCGTGCATCGTGCATCGTGAACCGTGCATCAACAACATCCCTCTCCTCCTCCGTCAGGCCACCGAGGGGCTCCAGGTAATCGGCAACTTCAACAGCGAGGACCTCTACCTCGATGCCTCATTGGGTCAATCCAAGTCGCTTCTCTCCACCACCGGACGCGGCTACTACATCCTCGGCATCATTGCCCCCAACAACGAACCCACCAGCCATGCCCTGCGTGACCTGTCACTCCGTCGCACCGACATCGAGCAATGGGGAGGCAAGGTGATGCTCCTCTTCCGCGACGAGGCGGAGCGCGCCCGCTTCCGCCCCGGCGACTATCCCGAGCTCCCCGCTAATGTGGTCTTCGGTTCCGACATCGACGACGTGATGCTCAGCGAACTCTGTCAGAACCTCCACCTCACCGACCGTCCCCGTCAGGCGACGCTCCCCCTCTTCATCATCGCCGACACCTTCAACCGCATCGTCTGGTACCGCCAGGGCTACACCATCGGCCTCGGCGACCAGCTCGTCACGGCACTCTCACAGACCAAATAAAACCACACACATACGCATTTATGAAACGCCTACTCCTCTGCGCGCTCGCTGTCCTGACCAGCGTCGCCACTCTCTCTGCCCAGCGTCAGCGCTACAACTTCAACGCCGACTGGCACATCACCGCCACGCGTCCTGCCTCCGGACCACTCGAAGGCCAGACCGTCACCCTTCCCCACGCCTGGAACGAAGACTTTGCCTTCATGGTCGAGATCCGCCAGCATCCCGACTCCGTCGTCTGGTACAGCAAGGCATTCCGCCTCCCACAGGAGGATCAGGGCAAACACGTCTTCATCGAGTTCGAAGGCGCCCGTCAGGCAGCCGAAGTCTGGCTCAACGGTCACCGCCTCGGCCTGCACGAGAACGGCGTCATGGCTTTCGGCTTCGACCTCACACCTTATATCGACTATGCGAACGAGAACCTCCTCGTCGTCCGCACCGACAACGACTGGCAATACCAGGAGCAGGCCACCGGCACCCGCTACCAGTGGAACAACTCCAACTTCAACGCCAACTACGGCGGTCTGCCCAAGAACGTCTGGCTCCACGTCACCGGCGATGTCTACCAGACCCTGCCTCTCTACTCCAACCTCGGCACCACCGGCACCTACATCTACGCCACCGACTACGACATCCCGCGCCACGCCGCCACCCTCCATGCCGAGAGCCAAGTGGTCAACAGTTCAACCACGTCCCATAAGGTAGCGCTCCGCGTCGACGTCACCGACCCAGAGGGCAAGAAGGTCGCCACCTTCACGGGTCCCGCCCAGCGCCTCGCTGCCGGCGACACCCTCACCCTCGCAGCCAGCCGTAAGGCGAAGGGCCTCCACTTCTGGTCATGGGGCTACGGCTACCTCTACGACGTCACCACCAGCCTCATCATCGATGGCAAGGCCGCCGACCAGGTCCTCACCCGCACCGGCTTCCGCAAGACCGCGTTCGGCCAGGGACAGATCCAGCTCAACGACCGCACCCTCATGATGCACGGCTATGCCCAGCGCACCAGCAACGAGTGGCCAGCCGTGGGACTGAGTGTCCCCTCCTGGCTCAGCGACTACAGCAACGACCTAATGGTGCAGTCGGGAGGCAACCTCGTGCGCTGGATGCACGTCACTCCCTGGAAGCAGGACGTCGAGTCGTGCGACCGTGTGGGTCTCATTGAGGCCATGCCTGCCGGCGATGCCGAGAAGGACTGCTGGGGTCGCCAGTGGGAGCAGCGCTGCCTCCTGATGCGCGATGCCATCATCTACAACCGCAACAACCCCTCCATCCTCTTCTATGAGGGTGGCAATGAGTCCATCAGCCGCGAGCACATGCTCGCGCTCAAGGCCATCCGTGACCAGTACGACCCCCACGGCGGTCGCGCCATCGGCAGCCGCGAGATGCTCGACATCAACGAGGCCGAGTACGGTGGCGAAATGCTCTATATCAACAAGTCTGGCAAACACCCCATGTGGGCAATGGAGTACTGCCGTGACGAGGGCGCCCGCCTCTATTGGGATGGTTATTCCTATCCCTACCATCAGGAGGGTGCCGGCCCCTGGTACCGCAAGGCGCCCGCCCTCGACTACAACCACAACTCCGACCAGCTTGCCATCGAGCACATCCGCCGCTGGTTCGACTATTACCAGCAGCGTCCCGGCCAGGGCCGTCGCGTCTCCTCAGGTGGTGTCAACATCATCTTCTCCGACTCCAACACCCACGGACGTTCGGAGTTCAGCTACCGCGTCTCAGGCGTCGTCGACCCCATGCGCATCGAGAAGGATGCCTTCTACACTGCGCAGGTGATGTGGAACTCATGGGTCGACATTGACTACAGCCGCACCCACATCATCGGCCACTGGAACTATCCCCAGGGCATTCGCAAAGACATCTATGTCGTCTCGACCGATCCCGTCGTCGACCTCTACATCAACGACTCGCTCGTCGCCCGCAGCACCGAGGCGGAGTACCGCTTCCTCCACACCTTCCACGACATCAGCTACGAGCCTGGCCAGATCAAGGCCATTGGCCGCGCCCAGACAGCCGACGACCCGTCTGGCACCTCGGCCACTACCCAGGCTCTCTCCGCCGACAGCATCCGCACCGCGGGCGCTGCCGACCACCTGCGCCTCACCCTGCTCACCGACCCCAACGGCATGCATGCCGACGGTGCCGACCTGGCGCTCATACAGGTCGAGGTGGTCGATGCCCAAGGTCAGCGCTGTCCGCTCGACAATCACCTCATCACCTGGCAGCTTGAGGGTCCCGCCGAATGGCGTGGCGGCATTGCCAAGAGCCCCGACTTCGACAACTACATCCTTGCCCAAACCGTACCCGTCGAATGCGGTGTAGGTCGCGTCCTCGTCCGTTCCACCCGTGAGGCAGGCACCATCCGGCTCACCGCCTCGGCACGTGGATTGGGCAACGTAGGCACCTCGTCGGGCGAGAAGTCTACCCAGGGCATCGTCGGTCCCAACCCCTCAGGCTGGAGCGGAGAAGGAGCCACAGGCAATCGCGACCTCTGCTCAGCCACCCTCGAGTGGCAGACGCTCCCCGTTCCTGGTGTGATCAATGACGGGCTCTCGACCTTCCAGGCAGGTCTTGAGCTACCCTGCCGTCTGGGTCGCGGCGAGACGCCTCAGGGTCGCTCCTACGTCGACCGCTTCGAGACCATCGGCATCCAGTCCGCCACAGCAGGCGCCCATGCCGACGAGGCACAGTGCAGCTACGACGACAACGAACTCTCCGAGTGGCGCAACGACGGCAGCCTCGCCTCTGCCTGGATCACCTACACCCTCGAGCGTCCTGCTGCCATCGACCAGATCAGCCTCAAGCTCACCGGCTGGCGCCAGCGCAGCTACCCCATCGAGATCTATGCAGGCGACCAGCTCGTCTGGAAGGGCGATACGCCCAAGTCGCTCGGCTACGTCGAACTCGCCATCGAGCATCCCGTCGAGGCACAGACCTACACCATCCGTCAGGTGGGCTCAGCCACCGACCGCGAGGCGTTCGGCCAGATCACCGAACTGGCAGCACCCACAGCTGGCGAACTCGACCTCTACAAGTCAGCCGATGGCGACAAGGTGAAGGGCGAACTCCGCATCGTCGAAGTCGACTTCCTGCACCGGCTTTGATGCGGCATAGCCGCTTTTAAGGGAGGTTAATGCGGCTGTAGCCGCGGTTAAGCGCTACGCGCGGTTAAGGGAGGTTAATGGGCCAGTTGGCTGAGCTCCCCCACCATCACCTCGATGCTCGGGCAGTCGCCGCGGCTCCATCCGCTGCCCAACCAGTAATGGAACGAGTCGCCCGGATGGTAGGTCTGCACCGCCAGCAGGTGGTTCTGGCTCATCACGGCGCGCTCCATGTCGGGCGCATAGACGCCCAGCATCACCTGTCCCACTTCCGGTTCCTCAGGACGGTCCGAAGGGTCAGCATAGGCAATGTAATGCCCCTGCAGGCTCATTCGGGCCGTCTCTTCGTGTCCATGCAGCACGATGCCGGCGCAGACCTCCACGGGCTTCGTCAGTCCCTCGTAAGTCACCCAGCATTCGCAGAAGCGTGTCCCCTTCCTGACCACGATGCGGCGATGCTCCACCACGCGGTCTTCAGCCACCTGCACGGTGTCGTAAGTCAACTCGAACTCCGCCACGTCAGGGCCGTTCTGCAGGATGCGGTAGCTCCGGTAGCACCAAGGGTACTGTATCTTGCCGTCTATGAGCAATGCAGGCGTGCCGCCGCCCAGCGAGGGACCCACCGAATAGCAGTCCAGGCCGTTGCCGTGGTCGTAGTGGAAGCTGGTCTGATGCTCGATGCTGTCGGCAGCCGGACTGCCCCAGGCACCGCCTGGCAGCTTGCGTCGCTCCACGAGGCCCAGCGAGTCCATGTCGAAGCGTTCGGCTCCGACCAGGCTCGGGGTGTTCTTGACCCAGACGTCATAGCCGTAGGCCTTCTCGCCTGAGCGCTGCAGCGCAGGTCCATAGGCACGCCAGATGCCCGACTCGTTCTCCCACGCCACGTCATCCTTGCGGCCGGGGAACATTCTCACCATGACCGAGGGCACCACTTCCTGTGCCGTCAGGGTCAACGTCATCGCCAGCATGGCGGACATAAAACATGTTTTTTTCATTTTACAATCCTTGGAATTTGACTATTTGACTATTTGACTATTTACAATTTTCGGCTGGACCCATCGCAATGACCGCAACATGCGGTCATGATGCACGCATCCGGAACTTTTAACTCATAACCTAATAACCTAACAACCTAATAACCTAACAACCTCACTTCAGTGAGAGATCCCCCACCTCCGGCAAGTCGCTCCAGCGCGTGCCGTAAGTGTCGTAGGCATCGGTCACGGCGATGAAGACCTCAGGGCAGAAGTTCTTGATGCGCTGCGTCACGTAGTCTACCTCCTTGCGTCGCACCACCATCATCAGCACCTCCTTGTGCTGTTGGGCATAGAGGCCGTGACCCTCCAGACAGGTGGCGGTACGGTCCAGGTCATGCAGGATGAAGTGGCGCAGACGATCCGTCTCGCGGTCGCAGACGATGAACATGATCTTGTCGTTCTTGAAGCCCGAGATGACGAAGCCCAGCGTCCTCGTGGCGATGTAGATGCAGATCAGCGAGTAGCCGCTCATCACCCAGTCCTGCTCGACGGCGGCATCCTCCTTGCCGATACCCATACCGATGACGAGCAGACCCAGCAGCACCACCAGACCGTCGACGCACAGCAGCGCGTTCGAGAACTTCACCCTGAGGTATTTGCTCAATATCATCGCCACTACGTCGCTGCCGCCCGTCGACGCCTTGCAGCGCACCATCAGACCCGAGCCCACACCCATCAGCACCGGTCCGAGGATGACGGCGAGGATGCGGTCGTGCGTCAGGTCCAGACGGCCGCCCAGCAGCCGCGTCGGGTCGAGTGCCTGCAGCGACGCCTCGTCGGGATAGAAGCAGGTCGAGAAGAGGTTCATCAGCAGCGGCGCCGCGAACGATGCCACCAGCGTGCGCATGCCCAGTCGCTTGCCCAGCACCAGCCACGACGCCAGCAGGATGGGCACCTCCAGCAGATAGCCGAACGTACCCACCTGCACCCGTGGCATCAGGTGATGGAGCACGATGCTCGTACCGAAGACGCCGCCGGGCACCAGCTTGTAGGGATTGATGAAGAGCACGAAGCCCAGCGCCACGATGGCGCAGCCCACGAGGATACCACTATAGTCGCGTATCAGAATTTTTGTCTTTGTCTTCATTGGTCGCTTTCCAGGATAATAGTCCACTTGTAAATGGTCAAATTGTAAAATTGCCAAAAGTGTGGTGCAAAGATAGTCAAAAAATCAATACTCCGGTCGAGATAGACCCGAAAATGTGCCGAAAACCACAAATTTAGCCTCTAAAATTTGGAATTGTCAGAAAAACATCGTAATTTTGCAGCGCTCTTTTCCTAAAACGAAAGCGGATGAGAGCAGAACGCAGATTGAACAGATTGGATGGATTTAACAGATTTTTTGGAGTCCAGCCATATTATTGCATAAGTCCAGCCATTGTTGCAAAAGAAATCTGTTCCAATCTGTTCAATCCTTTCAATCTGCGTTCAAAAATGTTGCTATAGCAGCCCGCATTTTTAACTTTTAACTTAACTTACAATTCAATATATGGGACATTATGTAAACAATAGCCTGATCAAAGGCGAACAGGTGGTCTACGAAGGCCACTATCACTGGTTCTTCTGGGTGGCACCGGTCTGTTGGACCGCCATCTTCGGCATCGCTGCTCTGGTAGCCTACTCGGCAGGCATGGCCGTGGCAGGCACCATCCTGCTCCTTCCCGCCATCATCATCTTCGGCTGCTACTACCTCAAGTACACGAGCGACGAGATGGTGGTCACCAACCGCCGACTGGTCCTCAAGACGGGCGTCATCAGCCGCGACACCTTCGAGCTGCAGCTCCAGAAGGTCGAGTCGGTAGGCGTCGACCAGACCTTCTGGGGACGCATCTTCAGCTTCGGCACCATCACGGGCACCGGCACGGGCGGCTCCAAGGGCTCCATCAAGCTGGTCTCCTCGCCCCTCGCCTTCCGCAAGGCATTCCAGGAGGCTGCCGCCATCTACGACGAGGCATGGCGCGCCACCGCCCAGCGCTACGAGCAGCAGCAGCCGACGGCGAATGAATAACAGAAGTTGTCACTAAAAAATAATACCCCTGCCGAAGGGTAAAAGTTAACAAGATGGAAACAAATGATGTTTATCCAGTAGCAAGTCTTGATATAACGGTCGAAAACCCCGCTGTTCTGACCTATATCAAAACCCTCTTGAAACAGATGAAAGGCGTACGTTCTGTCAAAGTTACACGAAAACCCAAAATCGAAATGACAGAAGAAGAATACAGAACCAAAATCGAAAATTCTGCTTCTCAATTTGATGAAGGTAAATATGTAGCGATGAACCCAGACGAAAGCGGAATGGACTTTATCAATAGGGTTTTATGTACGAAATAAAATTCTCAGAAAACGCTATCGTTGATATAGCCGACTTGCGCCGGCATGCCCCCACGGCTCTACCGAAATTGGCCAAACTATTGGAGGAGCTCAAGGAGCACCCCAGAACAGGCACTGGGAAAGTAGAAATGCTAAAAGGCTTCAAGGAAGAAACCTGGTCCAGACGAATCAATCATGAGCATCGACTCGTATACAGAATCCATGATGAGACTATAGAGGTGCTTGTAATTGCTGCTTATGGACACTACAAACCATAATATGATCAACAATGTGGAATGGAGCGGGTATTATTCAGCAACGGAAATAGCAGATTCCTTGTAAAATAAGAATCCGCTATTTCCGTTGCAAAATTAAAGACATCATTATCCCCTTATCCGTTGTCGAGATTCTTCTCCACGAGGCGCTTGATTTTGTCAGGCGACTCCAGGAGTTCGTGTCGGAGGTTGAGGTCCTGGAAAGCCGTCAGGTACTCGATGAGGTAGTCAATGATGCTGTCCGAGAAGACCCCTTCAGCCGTGTAGATCTGGCGGTCACGGTTCAGTTCCACGGCAGCCTCCACGCAGCATGCCGGCAACTGCTCGAGACGCTCCTGCACCTCCTGATTGCTCGGATCGTGGATGTTGACACCCAGGTCGACGTAGGTGCGTTGGGCGACCTCCAGAGCATCAGGCATCTCGAAGCCGTGACGTGCTGCACAGCAGAGCGCAGCCATCAGCATGTAGGTGTCGGCGAAGCCATCGGAGGCTCGCCACTCGAAGGTCTGCTTGATGGAGAAGTCCTCATCGAGCGGCGACTCCTGTGGATTGACCTTCTGAGCCATGTCCATGCGCTTCTGCCACCCCAGCGGCACACGCACCAGCGCGGAGCGGTTGCTGTAGCTCCAGCAGAGCGAGGTGGGCGCTTCCTGATGGGGCACCAGCCGCATGAACGACAGAGGATGCGGATTGCCAAAGGCGGGCAGGGAGGTGCCGGCATCCATGTAGCCGGCTATCGCACGAAGGGCATAGTCGGTGAGCTTGCCGTCCTGCAGCATCATGCTCTTGCCCTCGCGCGTAAAGCGGCAGTGGACGTGCAGACCCGACCCTGCCTTGCCCACAGTAATCTTGGGGGCGAAGGTGAGCTCTACACCATGTCGGAATGCGAGCTGCCGCATGATCCACTTGGCGATGACCAGTTGGTCAGCGGCATCCTCGATGTCGGTAGGGAGGAACTCTATCTCGTTCTGCTCGTAGACCTTGCCGTCCTTGTTGAAGTTGCCCACCTCGGAGTGTCCGTACTTGATCCGTCCTCCGCATTGGGCAATCATCTCCATCGCCTCCATGCGCAGGGCGGTGAACTTGTTGAACGGCTCGCTCTCGTGGTAGCCCCGCTGGTCGCTGGTGAGATAGAGGGGATTCTGGTCGGCGATGACGTAGTATTCGAGTTCGCCCATGGTCTCCATCTTCATGCCAGTACGGTGCTGGAAGGCCAGATGCGCCTTGTGCAGAATCTGCTGGGGAGAGGAGTCGAAGAGCTCGCCATCACGATCGAGGAAGGCACAGAGCATGTCGACGGAGGGCAACTCAGTGAGCGGATTGACGAAGGCTGTATGGTAGCGGGGCATGACGTAGAGGTCGGACCTGCCCGCCTGAACGAAGGGGAAGAGACTGGAGCCGTCGACGCGTTCGCCTGCCTCAAGGATGGTGCGCAGATGCTGCTCGCTTTGGATGACGAAGTTGAGGGTCCGGAGCCTGCCGCCCCAACCACAGTAATGGAAATTGATGAAGCGGACGCCCTGTTCGCGACAATAGCGGATGAGGTCTTCGCGGGTGAACTCATGGGGTTCCTTCTGGAGATACTGCACCAGGAGGTTGGGGTTCATGGTGATGCGTGTGTTGGTCATGGGGGGTATGAGGTTTTAAGGTCGTGAGGATATGGACTACTCGAAGGCTTCGAGCGTCCACTGGTCCTGCCACTCGATGACGGGAGTGCCGTCAGCAGCGAAGCGGATGGGGAGCCAGATGTAACGGGCATCACTGGGATGCTTGGGGCGCCAGATGTCCGCCATGAAGATGAAGGCATCGTCACGTCCGGCGACGGGGAGCACGAAGGTGCTCTGGCCATGGAAGGTGAGGTCGGCATCGGGTCCGACGCAGGGATTGGGATGCTGGCGCCAGGGACCCCAGATGCTGGGAGCCGAGAAGAGGCGGGCGGCATTGGGCGCCCAGCCGGTGCAGCCGCTGGTGATGAGCCAATAGGTGTCGCCGTGACGGAAGAGGGCTGGTGCCTCGTTGTGACCGCAGGGCGCCACACGGACGTAGCGACCGGTGTGGTCGGTGAAGTCGGACGTGAGCTCGGCAATGTTGAGCGTCAAGTTGTCCTCGCTGGAATAGATGTGGTAGGCACGGCCGTCGGCAGGATCGACATAGACGGTCTGGTCGCGTGCCATCTGTCCTGCGGGAAGCAGGTGCCCCTGCTCGTCGAGGTGCTCATGGAGGTCGCGCAGGGTGAAGAGTCCGGGACGGACGGCGGCATACCAGGAGGGGGTCCACCACTTCTGATAGGTGCGAGGGTCAATGGAGGCGACGGCGGCAGAATCCTCCGAAGTCATTTCGAGAGGCAGCACGCCAGGGTTGACGCGTCCGGAGCGCAGGAACTGATAAGGGCCGGTGGGAGTATCACTGATGGCGACGCCATAGCGTGCCTGGCTGTAGCCCTGGTCCTTGAGCTCGAGGTGGAACCACATGACGAACTTGCCGGTGGCGGGGCAATAGATGACCTTGGGGCGCTCGAGGACGCAGCCCCGCTCGAGGTCACTGCCGGGCTCATCGCTGACCGCCAGGGCGACGCCCCGGTTCTGCCACGTGGTGAGGTCGCTGGAGGAATAGCAGGTGACGCCCACGAGGGCGGCGCTGGTGCTGTCCGCCTTGTGTTCGCCGAACCAGTAATAGGTACCCTCATGGTAGAGCACGCCACCGCCATGGGCATTGATGTGCTGTCCGTCGGTGTCGGGCCAAATCTCACCCGAGCGAATGGGAGTCGTCGAGGACACTGCCTCAGCAGGCTGCTGCGGCGAGGTGGCGCAGGCGGCGAGGAGGGTGGAAACAAGCAGGGGAAGAAGGGGTGTGAATTTCATGAATGGTTAGTGATAAGTGTTATACTGAAAGAAATTATCAGAAAATTTCTGATAATTTCTTTCAGTCAAAGCATGACCGTGCTATTCTCAACGTGCGCTGACGTACTTGTGGAGCGTGGCGCGGACGGCGCCGGGACCGGCATAGAGCTCGCGGACCATGCCCTCGATCTGCTCACCGAAGCCTGCCTCGTAGAGGTCGAGGCCGAAGACGTCCTTGCGGGTGTAGAGCTGACGGAGGCACGAGAAGTCCTGGTCGGGCTTGCCGAGCTCGAGGGGAGCGACGATGGCCTGCAGCTCGTCGAGCAGCGGGTCGGTGGAGGGGGTGAAGGCATTGCCCTCGTCGTCGATGGCCTTGAGGAAGCGGGCATAGCCAGCCAGGGTCAACGGGATGAGGACGAGGTTCGACTTGTCGAGACCACGGGCGATGTACTTCTTGAGCGTCTCACCGAAGCGGATGGGAAGTTTCTGGCTGGTGTCGGTCGAGATGCGCTGGGGAGCATCGGGCATGAAGGGGTTGGGCAGACGACGGTTGATGACGGTGCCGATGAACTCATAGGGATTGAGCACGCCGGGGTCGGTGACGACGGGCATCGCCTCGATGTAGCCGAGCTTCTGGATGAACGAGCGGATGTCGGCATCAGCCATCTCGGCCGAGATGAGGGTGTAGCCGAGCAGCACGCCGTAGATCGACATGGCAGTGTGGAGCGGATTGAGGCAGGTGGTGACCTTCATGGTCTCGACCTTGTCGACCGTCTCGCGGGTGGTGTAGAGGGCACCGCCGAGCTCGAGGGGTGGACGGCCGTTGGTGTAGTTGTCCTCGACGACGAGGTACTGCACCTCCTCGGCATTGACGAAGGGAGCGGTGAAGGTCTTGCGCTCGGTGATGATGGTCTGGTTGTCCTCGAAGCCGTCGGCGGCGAGCATCTGCTGCACCTTCTCGTGGGGACGGGGGGTAATCTTGTCAATCATCGACCAGGGATAGGTGACCTTGGTGCTGTCCTGCACGTAGGCGAGGAAGGCAGCGGGGACGAGGCCCTGCTCGGTCCACTTCTGGGCATAGGCGAGGACGGCGTTCTTGACCTTGTCACCATTGTGCGAGCAGTTGTCGGTCGACTGCACGGTGAGGGGCAGCTCGCCAGCCTTGAAGCGCTCGTAGAGCAGGGCGGTGACCTTGCCCATGGCGAGGACGGGCTGGAGGCCACGCTCGAGGTCGGCAGGGGCTACGAAGTAACCCTTCTCGGTGATGGTGAAGGTGACCTGCTGGAGGCTGGGAGCCTGGAAGATCTCGACGAGGCGTGCCCAGTCGTCGGCGAACTGATAGTCAGCCTTGAGGCTCTCGGTGACGGAGGCGAGCACCTTCTTCTCGATGGTGCCATTGGACTGCAGGCTGACGGCGAGGGAGAGGTTCTGGTAGGGACGGTAGGCCTTGTCGATGATCTCATAGTCGAAGCTCTCGGCGACGATGACGCCGCGGTCGTACTGGCCTGAGTTGAGGGCATCGTTGAGGATGGCGGCAGGGAAGGCACGGAAGATGTTGCCGGCGCCGAAGTGTACCCAGGTGGGTTCGTCATGGGTCTTCTTGGCTACTGCCTGGATGTCGAACTTGGGGAGCTGATAGCCCTTGGCCTCCCAGGGGGTGGGGTCAAAGCCTGACTGAAGGATGTCGGTGAGTTTCATAAATTATTGTTATTGGGTTGTTTTGTTGCGTTCGAAGCGTATTTACTATTGCCGGGGCGACTCGAGTGCCTTGAGGTACTGGGGAGTGTAGCCGCCGAGGTCGATGACGAGGTGCTCGATGACGAGGCCTGGGTCGAGCGGACGGATGGTCACCGTGTTCAGTCCGGCATGGGGGGCGGGCAGCGCAGTGACGGTCTCGACGATGCGTGTAGCAGCCACGGCATACATCTTGTAGGTCAGGTCCTCGACGAGTTCGCTGTTGTAGTTCACCTCGACGGGCTCGGAGTCATTGAGCTGCAGGGTGTAGCGGTGGCCTGCAATGCGCAGGAAGGGCAGCGTACTGTTGGTGATGACGTGGAGGCTGAGACTGTCGGGCAGGGGCTGACCCTCGGGGAGCTGGAAGGTGTAGGTCAGCGAGGCTCCCTCGCACGAGGCATTGTGGGGCAGCAGGGCGACACCCGAGAGGGTGCGGCCGAGGGTGGGCAGCAGGGTCCACGCTCCGTCGGCACTGCCCTGTGCCTGGGCATAGTGCTCCGCCTCGATGCTGACGTAGCCGTCACGGGCGACGAAGAGGTTGGCGGGGACGGCATCGGGGGCGACACGCTCGGTGTGGGGGCAGACCTGACGGTCGGGCTGCTGCCAGGAGGTGTAGCCGATGTGAGTCTGATCCATCAGGTGGTTCCACTTGCCGCCATTGAGGCTATGGTAGCCCTGGGTGAGCTCGGCATCGCGGGCGAAGCAGCGCTCCACCTGGTCGGCATACTGGTTGGCGCGTGGGTCACGGAGCGAGGCAAGGTAGAGGTTCTGCGCCTGGGCATAGTACATCTCGTAGAGGTTGGCCATCGACTGGATGGGGTAGAGTATCAGTTGGCAGTAGGCAGACGCTCCCCCCGCGCTCTCAGCAGAGAGGTTGACCTGGGTGCGCCCGTACAGCTTGCCGTAGAGGCGGAGGGCGTCGGTCTCGAGCGCCTTGTACTGGAGCATGGCACGCTCCCATTCGCCCGAGGCAAGGTCGTAGGTCTGGGCCGTGAGCAGTTCGGGAGTGCAGCGGCTGTTGTAGCGCAGGTAGGTCTCGAGCAGGCGGGTCATCTCCTGGAGGTCAGCATTGGCGCCGAGGGTGGCAGACTTCAGATCCCCGCCGGTGAATGCGGAGGCAAGGGGAGCGAGGAACTGGAGTGCCTGCTGGTGGACCGAAGCCTCGTCGACGTAGGCATCAGGATTCCACGCCATCTGGAGGAAGAGGTCGATGGGCTGCTCCATGGGCTTGAGGTCGCCGACGTTGAGGATCCAGAGGTCGTCGATGCCGTACTCGTAGCAGAGGCGCATCTGCTCCCAGAGGTGGTCGGTGGTGGTGACGTTGGCCCACTTGGTGTTGCGTGGAGCGCCCACATAGTCGACGTGGTAGTACATGCCCCAGCCGCCCCGACGGTTCATGAGCGACTCGCGGGTGCGGGTGGCGCTGACGTTGGCCTCAGGGACGCGGCGGATGTCGCCCCAGTTGTCGTCGCAGAGCATGATGAGCACGTCGTCAGGCACGTCCAGTCCGAGGTCGTAGAGGTGCTGCACCTCCTTGTAGAGTGCCCACATCTGCGGGGTGCGGTCGGCCTTCTTGCCGGTGACGTCGGCGATGATCTGGCGCTGGCGGCGGATGACGCGCTCGAGGAGCTGCTTATTGTATTCGTCGCGGCTGACGGTCTCGTCGTCGTGGCCCTCCTTGCCTCCGAGGCCGGTGTCGCCATCGCCACGCATGCCGATGGTGATGAGGTCCTCGGTGCCACGGGCACGTTCGATGCCCTCACGGAAGAACTGGTCGATGTAGGTCTGGTTGACGGCGTAGTCCCAGCGTGCCTCGGCGGGTGCCTCGTCGTCGGTGCGGGCGCCTGCCTCCTGCATTTTGGCGCGCTTGTAGCGCACCCATTCCTGGTGGTTGCGCGCCATGGGCTCGTGGTGCGAGGTGCCCATGATGATGCCCATCTCGTCGGCGAGGGGGCCGTTGAGGGGGTCGTCGTAGTAGAAGGCATTGCCCCACATGGCAGGCCAGAGGTAGTTGCCCTTGAGGCGAAGGAGGAGTTCGAAGACGTGCTCGTAGAAGAGGTGGTTGAAGCCACGGGCATAGGTGTGGCCCGAGGGGTCGACGGGCAGATTCTCGCACGCCGCGTCGGGGAACTTCTCGTTGACCCAACCGGAGAGGCAGGGTGCCTCGTCGTTGAGGAAGATGCCGCGGTAACGGACCACGGGCTCGCCGTCGGTGTAGGTGCCGGGCAGGAGGTAGATGCTGTCCTGACGGGTCACAGGCATGTCGGCCCACCACGTCCAGGGCGAGACGCCCAGCTGGCGCGAGAGTTCGTAGATGCCATATTCGGTGCCGCGCTTGTCCGAGCCGGCGATGACCGTCAGCATGCCGGTGAGCGAGCGGTCGAGCTGCGAGGCGTCGACCTGCGTGATGAGGTACTTCTCGCGGCAGCCCTGGAGGGTCTTCTTGTCGATTGCCTTGCGCCGGACGAGCTGCTGGATATACGGGCTGCGGTCGAGCGAGCCGATGAGGATGCCCGAACCCGTGAGGCCCTCGGTCTGCACCGTGGCTGCCTCCCTGCCCGTGACCAGGGCGATGTCCTGACCGAGGGTGCGGGCGGCGCGGAGCACGCCCGGATAGTCGTCGGCCGAGACGACGAGGGGAATGGCGGCAGCAGGATAGAGCTGCAGGGCACCGGGCTGTGAATGGAAGGCAACGAAGCTGTCGGCCGCCTGCAGGGAGGCAGCGGACGTGAGGAGTGCGGCAGCGAGTGCTAAGGTAACTTGGGTCTTCATTGGGTGGGTTGTGTTTTTGGCTTAAGCGGGCATCGAAGCCTTCGGCTGAAGATGCTGGGATGTTTTTTCACGGGGCAAAGATAATGATTATTTCAGTACGTTGGTCAAAAAAGGCAAGAAAAATGAAGGAATGACCCATTATATGCATCAATATGTAATGAAAATCGGCATTTTTCGCCCCACTTCGGACACGTTGCAACCCACTTGCAGCCCGAAGACGCTAACTTTGCCGCATCCCAATCAACGATAACGCTATGTCACATCATCACCACGATCACCCAGATCACCCAGCGTGCGAGTCATGCGCCAACGGCCATGAGCACAGTCACGAACACAGTCACGAACACGGTCACGAGCACGGCAGCCGCCGCCAGCTCTGGCTCATCGGCATCACCGTCGTGCTGCTCATTGCAGCCGTCGGCATCGAGCATTACTGCGACCTCCCCACCTGGCAGCTGCTGCTCGTCTACCTGGTCCCCTACCTGCTGATAGGCCACGAGACGCTGCACGAAGCTCTGGAGGGCCTCCTGGAGGGCGATGCCATGAACGAGCACTTCCTGATGTCCGTCGCGACGCTGGGCGCGCTGGGCATCGGCTTCCTGCCGGGTGCCGAGACAGAGTTCCCCGAGGCGGTCTTCGTGATGCTGTTCTTCCAGATAGGCGAGCTCTTCGAGGGCTATGCTGAAGGCAAGAGCAAGGAGTCCATCGCCCATCTGATGGACATCCGTCCGGACGTGGCGTATGTGGAGGATGCCTCCATCGTGCCCATGAATCCTGCCGACGTGGCCATTGGGTCGGTCATCGTAATCCGTCCGGGCGAGAAGGTGCCGCTCGATGGCACGGTCATCGAGGGAGCATCGTCGCTCAACACCGTGGCGCTGACGGGCGAGAGCGCCCCACGCGAGGTCACGACGGGCGATGACGTCCTCTCAGGCTGCATCAACCTGGGCGGCGTGCTGAGAGTCCGCACGACCAAGACGTTCGGCGAATCGACCGTCTCGAAGATCATCGAACTGGTGGAGGGCGCTGCCGACCACAAGTCGCAGAGCGAGGCGTTCATCACCCGCTTTGCCCGCATCTACACCCCCATCGTGGTCTATGCGGCGCTGGCGCTCGCCCTGGTGCCCCCGCTGGTGCTGAGCGGAGGGTTCATGACGCTGCTGCCCACGTGGCTCTACAGGGCGCTGCTGTTCCTCATCGTGAGCTGTCCGTGTGCACTGGTGATCAGCGTGCCTCTGACCTTCTTCGGCGGTATCGGCGGCGCCTCGCGCCAGGGCATCCTCATCAAGGGTGCCAACTACATGGACCAGCTTGCCAAGGTGAGCACTGTGGTGATGGACAAGACGGGCACGCTGACCGAGGGTGTATTTGCTGTCGAGGCGGTGCATCCGGCATTGCCCGAACGTTACGACGAACAGACCTTGCTGCGCCTGGCGGCACACGTCGAGCACTTCTCGACCCACCCCATCGCCGCTGCCCTGCGTGCAGCCTATCCCGACGAGGAGCACGATGGCTGCACCACCAGCCAGGTGGAGGAGATAGCCGGTCACGGCATCACGGCCACCATCACCCGCCCCTTCCTCCAGTCTGCCACTGCCTCCCCCCTGACGGGGGATGTGCTGAGGAGGTTTTCCGTCGCCGTGGGCAATGCCAAGCTGATGGCACGCCTGGGTCTCTCAGCTCCTCAAAGCGAGGAGGTGGGCTCCCTCATCCACGTCGCCATCGACGGCGAATATGCCGGCTACATCGTAGTGGGCGACCGCATCAAGGCAGATGCCCCTGCTGCCATCGAGGCGCTGCACCGGGCGGGCGTCAGCAAGGCGGTGATGCTGACGGGCGACCGGCGCGAGGTGGGCGAAGAGGTGGCTCGACGTCTGGGGCTGGACGAGGTCCACGCCGAACTCCTCCCTGCCGACAAGGTGGAGCACGTAGCATGCCTCAGTGAGGCGCTGCCCGAAGGTCAGGCGCTCGCCTTCGTGGGCGATGGCATCAACGATGCCCCCGTCCTAGCGCGTGCCGACGTGGGCATCGCCATGGGGGCGCTGGGCAGCGACGCTGCCATCGAGGCAGCCGACGTGGTGCTGATGGACGACCAGCCCTCGAAGGTGGCGCTCGCCATCCGCATCGCCCGCCGCACCATCGGCATTGCCCATCAGAACGTCATCTTCGCCATCGGCATCAAGGTGGCGGTGCTGCTGCTCGCCGCCCTGGGCTGGGCGTCGCTCTGGATGGCGGTCTTCGCCGACGTGGGCGTCACCGTGCTTGCTGTGCTCAATGCAATGCGGGCGCTGAAGAAGTAAGAGCGATCAATTCGTACGGAGAGCAGCATCTGGGCGCAGACGCTGCTCTCTGCGCGTTGCGGAGGCAGCGACTGCGCACAAAGGCTGCTCCTGCGCCTCTGCCGAGGCAGCATCTGCGCCTACATGCTGCTCCTGCTCTTCGTCTGAAGCAGCATCTGCGCCTACATGCTGCTCCTGCGCTTCGGCTGAAGCAGCATCTGCGCTTACATGCTGCTCCTGCTCTTCGGCTGAAGCAGCGTCTGCGCCTACTTGCTGTTCCTGCTCTTCGTCTGAAGCAGCATCTGCGCCTACATGCTGTTCCTGCTCTTCGTCTGAAGCAGCATCTGCGCCTAAACTCTGCTAGAGCGCGTCGCATAAGGCAGCATCTGCGCCCACATGCTGCTCCTGCTCTTCGTCTGAAGCAGCATCTGCGCCTACATACTGACCTCGAGCGAAACGCAGAGCAGTGTCTGGGCGCAGATGCTGCTCTCCTTTTGCTCCCAAGGCAGGGTCTGAGATCAGAGCCTGCCTTCGCTCACCTCATGAGCCAGAATCTCTTTCAGCACTCGGTAACTGCCCAATCCGCAACGCTGAGCCACGCACTGCAGCACCTCCTGCGGCACCTCGGCAAGGCCGAGCGCCTCTATGGCGCCCTCTCTCCCGGTGAGGACATGCTGGACGGCCTGCCAGTCGTAGGCCTCGATCAGCTGTCGGCACTCATCGGTGGTCAATGGCTCACTGAACTCCAGCAAGAGCGGACAGCGGACAGTCAGGAAAGCCTCAAACCTCGCGTGCGCTCTAGTCTCTCTTTCTTTTTCTTATTCTTTATCTTCACAAGGTTCGCCCGCTACACAGGTGCCCGATGTACAGGCGTCCGATGTACAGGCGCACGACGTACGGGCGCCCGACGTACAGGCCTCCGTACGAGTGCGCGTACGAGCCTCAGTCAGTTTCAGCCTCAGTTCGGTCATCCTCGAACCTCGCTCAAAGGGTCATCCTAAGGTTTCTTTCGCTTTTACAAGCTTTCATCTTATCCCTTCTCCCCTACTCTCCGTACCTTGCGAGGCGGTCGCGGAGGAAGGGCTTCATCTGGTATTGGCGGTCGAACCAGAGGGGATACTCGGTGCGGCCCTTGATGGGCCAGTCGTTCTTCCAGGAATGGGCATCGGTGACGCCCCAGACGGTGACGCGGCGGACGTGAGGCACATAGCGGTCGACGATGGAGAGGAAGCGGGTCATGCGCTCGTTCCAGACCACCGAGACGCTGTCGGGCAGACCATCGGGATAGGGATTGCACTGCGCCATGTAGGCGACGGTGTCGGAGATGTTGGCACTCTCGTGGATCGTGGGTGTGGCACTCATGTCGACCTCGGTGAACTGCACGTCGATGCCCTCGTCGACGAATGCCTTGACGGCAGCCTCGAAGCGCTCCCAGTTAGGGTGATCCATGCCCATGTGGCTCTGGAAGCCCATGGCGTCGATGCGGAGGCCACGCTGGCGCAGGTCGCGGATGATGCGCAGGTAGGTCTGCACCTTGGCGGGGCTGGACATGGCGTAGTCGTTGAGGTAGAGCTCGACGGTGGAGTCCGCCTCATAGGCATACTGGAAAGCCAGCGGAATGTACTCTTCGCCCAGGATCTGGTAGAAAAAGCTGGGGCGGTAGGAACCATCATCGAGGATGGCCTCGTTGACCACGTCCCAGGCATGGACGCGGCCCTCGTAGCGCTTGAGGATGGTGGTGATGTGCTCCTTCATGCGATGACGGAGCACTTCGGGCTTGACGGGCTTGCCGCGACGGTCCACGCCGAACCAGGGGGCACACTGGCTGTGCCAGATGAGGCAGTGGCCGATCATCTGCATGCCGTTCTCGACGCCGTACTTGACGAACCAGTCCGCCTGGTCGAAGTCGTAGCGGAGCTCCTCGGGATGGATCACCTCGCACTTCATGCAGTTCTCGGCGACGATGTTTTTGATGTGCTGGGCGACGAGCGAGGCGGCGACGGAGTCGTTGCCTCGCGTCAGGTCATAACTGACGGCTACGCCTATCTTGTAATCGGGGAAGGCATCCTTGAGCGAAGGGATCACTTCGGCTGGCTGTGGCTGCGGCTTGCTGCAGGCTGCCAGCGCGAGAAGGCCTAACAAGGCCAGGGAAAGATAGTGTTTCATTGGTCAAAATACTGTATTTTGCGTTGCAAAAATAGTTCAATAATGGCAGAAAACAAAATTTTCGGACGAAAATCTGCTATATTTTGCAAAAATCGGCTCCGAAATGCTGACTTTTGAGCAAAAATCACTATCTTTGCAGCGCACTTTCAGTTCTGACGAATACAAGAACGCAGATTGGACAGATTGAATGGATTTGAACAGATTTATTCTTTGCTCAATATTGCATCTCCAGGAATCGTTGGTCCTTTCGGTCTCGTCCAAGAGAAGCCTATCTGCCAGATCTGCGTTCTAAGAAAAATTTTGCTATAGAGTGCCATTGCAAAGATGAAACGACTGATTCTATTGACCACTATACTCCTCTCACTCATGGGCTCCCTCCTGACGGCGCAGCAGCAAGACCTGCCCCGCTGGGTGACCGAACCCCCTGCCTCGACCGAGACCGAGAAGAAGGCGATGGCTGGCGGCGCCAGCCTCGACGAGGCACGCCACATCGCCACGGGCCTGTTGGTGAGCCAGCTGATGACGAACCAATATGAGCCGGGCTCGTACCAGTACCAGCTGCTCAGTCGCGGTCTGGCGCCCATCGAGCAGCACACCGCCACCGTCAAGGCTGCCGAGAAGAGCTCGATGTTCAGGACGCTGAAGCAGGAGGAGGGCGACGAGGTGTGCTACGTGCTCTGCGAGGTGACGCAGCAGGACTACCGGACCTTCTGCGACTCGCTCTACTACACGCTGATGGCCGATGCGCGCAACCAGATGGAACGTGCCGAGAGCCTGCGCCGCGAGGGCGACCTCTTCACCGCCCTGGGCATCTACAGCCAGACCATTGAGGGTCTGACACCCGTGCTGCACCGCTCGCTGCAGTCTGGCGAGGGCGACCTGCTGACACGTCTGCACGACGGCTACCTGCACTGCCTGGACGGCATCGGATGGCAGTTCGAGCGATCGGGCTGCTACATGGTGCCTGGCGAGGAGGTGCCCGTGGAACTGTGGGTGAAGGCGACCTATCAGGGCAAGGCGGTGCCGGGACTGCCCGTGACGTTCAGCCTGAGCGGCAAGGGGGCGGTCAAGGCGGGGCCTATCACCGACGTCCGGGGACGCGCCATGGCTCACGTGACGAGGGCTCCACAGGAAGCGTCGGCACAACTGACCGTACAGCTCAACGTGCAGAAGCTGGGGTCGATGCCGCAGCACATCTTCTCGGCGGAACTGCCCCAGTACCTGAACAGCCACCTGCAGAAGGCGCAACTGACGCTCACCGCCTTCGACCCTATCCCCTGCTATTACCTCATGCCTGATGAGCGGCTGAGCGACGTGGTGGCGGACTCGATACATGCGGTGATGCAGCGTCACGGCTACAAGGTGGCCAGCCAGAAGGGCGACGCTGACCTGGTGGTGACGACGACGTTCGACTGCACGGCGGAGGGCGCCCCCACGACGGGCAAGTACCCCCTGCAGAGCTACTCCGCCCGGATGACGGTCGGCATCGAGGACCGCCGTCGCGGCAAGCCAATGGCCCACGCCGAACTGCCTGCGCTGAAGCTGACACTCAGCACCTCGACGCCCGACGCTCAGCTGCATGGCTATGCCCAGGGCGAACTGATGAAGCGCCTGTCGGCACCGCTCGACGCCCAGGTCGGAAGTATGAAGTACGACAAGAGGGAAGTAATGTATGCGGCTGGAGCCGCGGTTAAGGGAAGTTAATGCGGCGGAGCCGCGGTTAAGGAAGGTTGTGAGGTCCCTTTCGTTGCAACCGACACATTCGTCCCTAAAATCCCTAAACATTCGTCCCTAAGTGATAAGTAAAAAATAAGTTGGTTCTTTTCTGCTTATTGTATTACTGGT
>R14__coassemble_384_pt1 | contig 33171 bp, 31 predicted proteins | sample R14__metabat2_high_PE_017 | metagenome-assembled genome bin R14 | reverse complement strand
CCCCCGCCTCCCTTTCCGATGTTCCCGCGCACGTAAGTGCCGGGTCCGTTCAGCATCCCGACTCCGCCTCCCTCGCCAAGATGAAGGAGGCCGGCAAGGACGTCGACCCCAAGAAGGCCCTCCAGATGGCCAAGATGGCAGGCGCCAGCCCCGAGGCGCTCAAGAAGATGGCCGCTGCCATGGGCCTGAGCGGCACCAAGGGCGGTGGCGACCAGATGAGCAACATGATGGCTCGCATGGCAGCCATGAAGAAGACCTACCCTCAGGAGGAGGTCCAGCTCGCCAATGCCATCATCGAGGTGGAACGTACGCTGCGCAACGTCGGCATCTATCGCCAGCAGCTGCTCGACGCTCCCGAGACCGAGATGGCCTCGCTCATCAATGCCCTCAATGGCGGCTACACCGCACCTTCGTCGGGCGGCGACGTCATCAGCAATCCCCGTGCCCTGCCCACCGGCTGCAACCTCTACGGCGTCAATGCCGAGAACACCCCCTCTGCCAAGGCCTGGGAGAAGGGCAAGGCTCTCGCCGAGAGCACCATCCAGATGTACCGCGAGCGCCACAACGACTCCATCCCGCGCAAGGTCTCGTTCACCTTCTGGTCGTCTGAGTTCATCGAGACCGAGGGTGTGACCATTGCCCAAGTGCTCTACCTGCTGGGCGTCGAGCCTGTGCGCGATGCCTTCGGACGTGTGGCCGACATCCGCCTCATCCCCTCCGAGGAACTCGGACGTCCTCGCATCGACGTGGTCGTGCAGACCTCGGGTCAGTTCCGCGACCTGGCGGCCTCGCGCCTCTACCTCATCAACCGTGCCGTCCAGATGGCAGCCGAGGCGCAGGACGAGAAGTACGACAACCTCGTCCACGAGGGCGTGCTCGAATCCGAGCGACAGCTCACCGAGTCGGGCATCTCGCCCCGTGAGGCGCGCGAGATGTCCACCTTCCGCATCTTCGGCGGTCTGAATGGTGGCTACGGCACCGGCATCCAAGGCATGGTGCAGCAAGGTGACTCCTGGAAGACCGAGGACGAGATAGCCGATACCTACCTGAACAACATGTCGGCTTTCTACGGATCGGAGGAATACTGGGAGCAGGCATCGAAGGTGGCGTTCCGCGCTGCCCTGAGCTGCACCGATGCCGTCATCCAGCCCCGTCAGTCCAACTCATGGGGCGCCCTCTCGCTCGACCATGTCTATGAGTTCATGGGCGGCATGAACCTGGCGGTGCGCAACGTCACCGGCAAGGATCCCGATGCCTACCTCGCCGACTACCGCAACCGCAACAACAACCGCATGCAGGAGGTCAAGGAGGCCATCGGCATCGAGAGCCGCAGCACCATCTTCAATCCCAATTACATCCGGGAGAAGATGAAGGGCGGTGCCAACGAGGCTGCCTCGTTCGCCGAGATCGTCGAGAACACCTACGGCTGGAACGTCATGAAGCCCGCCGCCATCGACAATGAGATGTGGGAGCAGATCTACGACACCTACATCGACGACAAACTTCAGCTCGGTGTCGACAAGTTCCTGCACGAGCAGAACCCTGCAGCCTTCCAGCAGATGACGCACGCCATGATCCAGAGCGCCCAGAAGGGTCTATGGAAGACCTCCGACGAACGTCTGCAGCAGCTCGAGCAACTCGACAACCAGCTCCAGCAGGAGGCCGAGGCTCGTCAGCGCGAGCGTCTCAACGAGGCGCAGAACGACCCAGCCCAGAAGGCAGGCACCGTGATGAAGAAGGAGACGCTGATGGACTCCGCCGAGACCTCCACCACCCTTGTCACCGCGGGTGTCGTCATCGGCGTGCTGCTCGTAGCCGTCCTCATCCTCCTCGTCGTGGTCCGCAAGCGTCGCCGTCAGGCACAGGACGAAGAACAATAGTCAAATAGTCAAATTGTAAAATAGTCAAATTGTAAAATAATCAAATTCATGCAATATGTCGTTCTTGTTCTGATGCTGCTGGTCACGCTCCAAACGTGGCTGAAGCTCACCTTCATGAAGGTGTGGCAGATGGTGGCTGTGGCTGCCGTCTGCGCACTCTTCGTGGGACTGACGTGGGGCTATGCCATCGACCAGAGCCGCAACGAGATAGCCGAATGGCTGCAAGACCAGCCGCTGATGCTCGATGTCAGCGTCATCCTCACCCTCGAAGTGCTGCTGCAGATGGCCTATTGCCTACTGGCTGGCAGCCTGCTCTATGACGGAGAGGTCAGCCGTCGCGTCGTCTGGATCTATCGCGTGCTCCGCTTCTTCCCGGGCGTGCTCATCTTCCCCGTGCTCTTCTACGCGCTCGTGCAGGTCATCTATGCCTTCCCCGGTGCCGACTTCGCCACCGTCGCCTGGTCGTTGGCTGCCGTCGTACTCCTGCTCCTGCCCTTAGGTGCATTGGGGATGCGGTGGATCGTCCCCGAGAAGAATCTGCGCCTCGAGATGCTCTTTCTCCTCGCTGCCCTGGTGCTGATCCTCGGCATCATTGCCACGGTCAATGGCACCACCACTTTCCACGGCTCCGACCCCGTCGAATGGTCTGCCCTCGCCGCCTTCTGCCTGTTGGCCCTCCTCTGCGCCCTCATCGGCCTGTTCCGCTGGTCCCATCAAAAATTATGAATTATCAATTATCAATTATGAATTATGAATTATGAATTCTCAATTATGAATTATGAATTCTGAATTATGAATTATGAATTCTCAATTATGAATTCTCAATTATGAATTAACAAAATATGGAACTTATCTCCGACATCCTCTATTGGATTTCATCCGGACTGCTCGTCCCGGTCATCGTGATCCTCATCTTCCTTTTCCTGCGCTCACTCTTCCTGGTGGGCAGTTTCTTCGGTCAATATCTCGCCATCCGCAAGGCCTCGGCACAGGTGCGCAAGGCACTGACGGGCGTCACCCGCGACAATGTGGAGAGCGTCCTCGACGCCCTGCCCAAGAAGAGCCAGATGCTCGTCATCCAGTACATCCGGCAGATGATTGACGCCCGCGACAACCAGGCCGAGGTGCAGCGCCTGCAGGCAGAGTTCGAGATTGCCGCCGACCGTGACCTCTCCACCTCGAAGATGCTCTCCAAGCTCGGCCCCATGCTGGGCCTGATGGGCACGCTCATTCCCATGGGACCAGCCCTGGCAGGTCTCGCCTCGGGCGACATCGAGTCGATGGCACGCAACATGCAGGTGGCTTTTGCCACCACCGTCACCGGCCTCGTCGCTGCCGCCATCGGCTACGTCACCCAGCAGGTCAAGCAGCGCTGGTACCTGCAGGACATGACCAACCTCGAGTACCTCGCCGAAGTGCTCAGGCAAAACTAATCGTGCATTGTGCATTCTGACCCCCAGAACCTATGAAACGCAATCTGCTAAAGAATCAGGAGGAGGACGATCCGATGTCGACCGTCTCCAACCTCTTCGACGTCGCCATGGTTTTCGCCGTGGCACTGATGGTAGCCCTTGTCACCCGCTTCAACATGACCGAGATGTTCAGCCAGGACGACTTCACCATGATCAAGAATCCCGGCAAGGACAACATGGAAATCATCACCAAGGAGGGCACCCAGATCAACAAATATACCCCCAGCGAGGATCAGTCCCAGGCTGAGGGCAAGCGAGGCAAGAAGGTAGGCATTGCCTACGAACTCGAGAACGGCGAAATCATCTACGTACCCGAATAGCCTCCGCGCGAACTCCCCGACACAAAGATGTCACCACCCGCACTCCCTCAATCGGGAGCCCGGATGGTGACATTATTATTTGCCGGAAGTCTTGCCTTAACGGCGGGCACGCTTTGCCGAAGCCTCGACCATACGGATGATGCCGATGAAGTCGGTGACGTGCTGGTCGTACTCGCCATAGACGCGGCGAGCCGAATCGAGAGCCTGATGCAGACGGTCCAGTGCCTCGTCGTAGCAGTCGAGCTTGTAGCAGAACCAGCCTACGGTGTAGAGCGACTCGATGGTGTCGGCATTCTCATTGCCATACTGCTCCTGCAGCAGAGCCAGTGCGCGACGGTGCATCTCGAGCGAGTCCTGGATCTGGCCGAACTCCTGATAGATGCGGCCCACCTTGCGCAGCGCCTTGATCAGCTCGGTCTTGGTGGTGTGGGGGAACAGCTTGTCGAGCATGCGCACGAAGCCCTTCTCAACGTTACGGCCCAGCTCCTCGGTGGTCTCATACTCATAGGTGGGCACGCCCTCCACGAAGTGGCGCTCCTTGTTGGCATTGCCAGTGGTGTTGAGCACGAAGTTGAAGGGATGGGGGTTCTCACCGACATCGTAGCTGAAGGTGTACTGATGGACGTCGCCGATGCTGACGGGGTCATTCCACTTGATGCTCACGGTCACGCCACGCTCCTCGCTCATACGGTCGAGATGAGGGAAGATCTGCGACTCCAGGTACTCCCTCTCGCCCTGGATCTTCTGGTTGACGTTAGGGGTGATTACGATGCGAATCTCGCCCTGGTCTTGCAATGTTTTTGCCATAGTAGATTTTTATTAAATTGTTATGTCTTTAGGTTCGTTGCTGTGAGGTTCCGATTTCAAAACTTCTGGTCCTCGGAGGGGACAATTTGTTCATTTTTTCGGTGCAAATATACGGAAAAAACAGCGAAAAAGCAAGGTTTTACCCTATAAAAATAATAAAAAACAGACTTTTTTTGAATGTGCAATCGTTTTCCATGTTTTTAAACATATAAAAAAATTTGGAAATGTCCGAAAAACCCGCTATCTTTGCACCATCCTTAAAGAACATAACCATAGCACAATACCTTAAATAACACAACCTGAAAAGAACCTGAAATCTATTATCTGCCGAAAAGGCAAATGAAACGCACAGATTAATTTCAGTGTCCGAGCCGCAACCTCGGACCACAAAAAAGGGCGGATCGAGATGATCCCCCCTTTTTTTGACTTTCGTTCCATTCCGCGACTTATTGGTCCATCCTTCAATTCCGGAACTTATTGACCCAGGCATCGCCACGCAGGCGCCACAGGAAGATAGCGCCGCGGAAGCAGAGTTCCACCGCCATAGCTATCCAGACGCCCACCAGCCCCATCGAGCCCGCCATCAGCGCAGCCAGCGTAATGCGCACCGCCCAGATGGAAGCGAGGTTCATGGTGCAGGGTATCTTGGTATCGCCGGCTCCGACGAAGACGCCATAGCAGACGATGGCGGCAGCAAAGCCCGGTTCGGCAAAGGCCTCGATGCGCAGCACACGCGCCGTCAGTTCCTGCACCAGCACATCGGGGGTCATGAACTGCATCACCCACGGAGCCGTCACGAACATCACCACCGCCATCACCGACATGATGGCGATGCCGCCACCCACCGTGATGCGGGCGAACTGGCGGCACAATACCTTGCGACCCGCGCCGAGACTCTGACCGACGAGTGTCGTGGCGGCATCGGCGATGCCATAGCCCGGCATGTAGCAGAGGCTCTCCACGATGATGCCGAACGAATTGGCTGCCAATGCCACGGTGCCCAAGGGTGCCACGATGATGGTCGATACGATCTGCGCACCGCACATGATGACGTGCTCGATACCCATCGGTCCCGCAATGCCCAGCGCCTTGAGGATCGTGATGCGGGTGGGACGGAAGCTCGTATGGGAGTCCTGCAGCAGGTTCATCTGCGGACAACGCACCACGGCATACCACGTCATCACCGATGCCACGACGAGCTCGGCACAACAGGTACCGATGGCTGCACCCAGCACGCCCAGACCGCAGACGAAAATGAAGAGGTAGTTGAAGCCGATGTTCAGCACGCAGCTCAGCACCTGCAGCAGCGCCGGCACCGTGACGTTGCCCGAGCAGCGCAGCACGCCACCCGCCAGCGAACACATCTGATGGAGCGGCATCGAGAGGCTGAAGACGGCGAAGTAGAGCGTGGCGTCATGCCACAGTTCGCGGTCACCTCCCAGCCACATCGGCAACCAGGGCGAGATGCAGACTCCCACCGCCACCAGCAGCAGGCAGAAGGTGAGGCACGCCGTAATGCCCTGACGGAACACGTCGCGCGCTCCGCGGAAGTCGTTGGCACCCATGTGGTGTGCCACCTGCACGTAGAAGCCCGTCGACGCCGAGTGCGACAGGCCACCCACCAGCCAGATGGAGGTGCTGACCAGGCCGATCGAGGCCGAGGCGGCTGCACCCATCTGCCCCACCATCATCGCATCAACATACTCCTCGACGATGGTCGAGAGCTGCGACAGCATGGCGGGGAGCGACAGGCTCATCACGAGCGACCAACGCTGACCACGCGTCAGGTCCTGTCCGTTGCGTATCAGCCCCAAGAGCTGGTCCTTACCCATCCTGCTCATTGCACTTCGGTATTTGGGCTGGAGGACTGCGCCTTCATCCACTGCACGAAACGCTGCAATGCCTCGGCCAACGTCGCACGGCAGGTGGCCAGGTTGATGCGCAGCCAGCCCTCGCCGTCACGCCCGTAGGCCGAACCGGCGGTGAACCACACGCCTGCCTCGTCCTGCAGTCTCCTGCTCACCTCGGCGCTCGTCATTGTGCACCCCCTAAATTCCGCCCACATCAGATAGGTCGCCTGCAGGTCGGCAATGCGGATGCCCGGACACTCCTTATTTAAATAGGCGCGCGCGAAGTCGTAGTTGCCCCAGATGTACTGGCGCAGTTCGTCGAGCCACTCGTCGCCCTCACTGTAGGCAGCGATGACAGCCTCGACGCCGAAGGGATTGACGTCGCACGTCTCGTTGAGATTGATGGCACGGTCAATGCGACGGCGCAACTCCGGGTCAGGCACGATGACGTTGGCATTCTGCAGACCGGCGATGTTGAACGACTTGGAGGGCGAGGTGCAGACGGCGTATTGAGGTTGTGAGGTCGTGAGGTCGCGAGGTTGTGAGGTCGCGAGTGCACGGGCCAAGGGGACATAGTCCGTGCCCGGACGGGTCAGTTCGTTGTGAATCTCGTCACTGATCAGTTGCACATGATGCTTGACGCACAGCCCTGCCACACGCTGCAGCTCTGGCTCTGTCCAGATGCGGCCTACCGGGTTGTGGGGATTGCAGAGCAGCATGACGGTGGACTTCTCCTGCGCCAATGCCTCCTCGAGCCGCTCCCAGTCGATGCTGAACGTGACAGCGTCGCCTTCGCCACCCTCTTCGCTCTTTTCGCCATTCACTCTCAGCGGCACTTCGGCAGCCTGGCAGCCTGCATTGCGGATCAGGTTGTAGAAGCAGTTGTAGATAGGAGTCAGGATCACCACGTTGTCGCCCAGCTGCGTCATGGCCTTGAGGATGGCTGCGATGGCGGGCACGACGCCGATGGTGTAGAGTATCTCCTCGCGGCGGATGTGCCAGCCGTGACGCTCCCAGAACCAGCGGATGATGGAGGCATAATACTCATCAGGCACGAGCGTATAGCCATAGCAGGGGTGCATCGCGCGGCGCACGATGGCCTGCTGGACGCAGGGGGCGGTGGCGAAGTCCATGTCGGCGACCCACAGGGGCAGCACGCCTTCGGCTGCCTCATCCCACTTCACCGAGCGGGTGTTGCGGCGCTCGATGTACTGATCGAAATTGTACTTCATCCTCGTGCCTCCTCTTTGATCCGCTGCCAGTCCACCTGCTGCCCTCCTACTTCGAGGAGCAGTTCCTGTCGGTCGGCAGGGAGAGGCTTCTTCTGATTCTGGTCGAAGATAATCTCCCCCACCTTGCCCTCTACGCGGATGGTTCCTGCCGTGGGGTTCTTGATGGAGGTCACGTCGCCCTTGATGGTTGCCTCGACCGTGCTGTACTCCAGCAGCAGGTTGGCATCGGGACCGAAGGTGCAGTCCTCCAGCACGAGCCCATCGACGTAGCAGAGCAGCTGTTCGCCGGTCAGGTGGCAGCGCACCAGCCGGATGTTCTTGCCATACCAGGCGAGGTATTCGCCGTTGATTTCCGAGTCGTAAATGGTCACGTTCTCGCTCTCCCAGAAGGCATCCTTCGAGTTGATCACCGCATTGTGGATCTCGACGTTCCTGGCGTACTGGAACGAGTAGTTGCCGTCCTGCCTGTAGTGGTCGATGCGCACGTCGTGGCAATGCATCATCAGATAGTCGGCATGCTGTATGGTCACGTGGTCGAGCCGGATGTCGCTGCAGTCCCAGAAGGTCTCCAGCGCATTGGGGAACTGACAGTTCCTGACCTCGATGCCCTTCATGCGACGGAACATCTTGGGTGCATCCACCTGGCAATCCTCCATCCTGACATCGCTCGAATACCACAGGCTCGAACGTGCCGACTCGGCGAAGTAGCAGTTCCTGACCCGGAAGCCCCGGGTCTCCCAGAAGACATATTTTCCCTCGAAGCGGCAATGCTCGGCTTCCACGTCGCTCGACTCCTTGATTGACGATTCGCCCAGATGGATGGTCACATCCTCCAGCCGCACGCCGTGGGATGCATAGAGGGGTCGCTCGCCGCCAAATTCCTGATTCTTGATCAATTTCATATCCAGTTAATAGAAATTTTCGAATTTATAATTCATAATTCATAATTCATAATTCATGATTCATAATTCATAATTGATACCTTGTTTTCGGGCGCAAAGATACACATTTTTTCTGACATTTCCAAACCAATATTTCCCTAAATGTTACCATTTTTCCGTTTTTCGACCACAATCCCCTCTAATCGACGACTCCTCTCGCCAAAATCTGCCCTCTTCGCAACGTTGCGGTGGCGGATGTCGGATTTGCAGATTTATTGTCGCAACATTGCCCAATCCATGGCGGATTCACCGAAAACCGCTATCTTTGCACCGTCCAAAAGGATGAAGCTGACCTGTTACAACGTCGCCAATCCTTCATTACAAAACAATTAAAAACCCAAAAAATACAATTATGAAAAAGAATTTCGCCCTCCTCGTTCTCACACTCGTATTCTCGATAGGTACCGTCTTCGCACAGCCTCACAGCCATCACTATGGTGACCGCGGCCACTGGGAATATCGCTACGATGACCCTCACCATCATCACCACGACCACCACTGCCATCACCACGACCATCCGACCGTCGTCCATCACCACGATGACGGAGCCGCAGTGGCAGCTGCAGTAATCGGCACCGTAGCCACCGTCGCCCTGATCGATGCCATCGCGGAGCAACATGCCGAGAACAAGGCTCAGCAGCAGGCTCAGCAACAGGCAGCTGCCCGCCAGGAAGCCATCCTTCAGCAGCAGGCTCAGCAGAAACAGGCCCAGGCAATCGCCGTACAGGAACACCGCGACGGCTTCGCCATCCACTGGGGTGACGCCAAGAAGTAAGGCTACATACACTGATCTCTATATACCAATCGCGCTGACCGCCAGAAGACTGACGGCCAGCGTTTTTTTCTGAATGTATCATCAAGAAAAGAGGAACAGTCTATCAGAAGGGCATAGGACCTCCGAATCCACCGGGACCGCCGCCATGACCGCCACGGCCGCCACGGCTGGACTCCTGCGAGCCACCGTTGCCACGATAGGCCGAGAGCTTGTAGGTGAAGGTGAGGAGGAAGTAGCGGGGCATGATGTTGACGTAGCTGTGCGAGAGTGAGGTGTCGCCCACACTCAGCGAGTAGCCCTTACGTCCGTTGAGGATGTCGTAGGCCTGCAGCTTGATCTCTGCCTTGTTGCCCTTGAGGAACTTCTTGCCGAAGGAGGCGTTCCAGATCCACTCGTTGAACGACTGGATCATCGAGGGACCGCCGTAGTACATGTAGTTGACCGACTGCTCGGTGGTGAAGCCATGCCAGAAGGTCCAGTTGAGGTTGGCGTTGAGGTCATGGGTGAAGTAGTCGCGCGACTGGGTCTCGTTCTCAGGATCGTCCACCCAGTTGAAGCGGGGCGAATAGGAGATGCCGAAGTTGAGGTCGGTGGAGATGTTGCTGGTGATGTGCAGACGAGGCGAGAGCGAGAGGTTGCGCACGCGGGTGTCCTGCACCTCGACGACGGGAGCCAGGTCCTTATCAAATGCGCCATTGAAGTAGAGGCGGCTGGATGGGGTGGCACTGTAGGAGCCATCGACCGAGATGTTGACATTGCTCCAGATCAGGTCGAAGGGGAAGCCGTAGACGAGGGCGAGGTTGGCAGACTTCTGGGCAGAGGTATTGACCGGACGGGTGATGCGGGCACCAGGAGCCAACTTGAGATTCTGGAACGTGGCACCCTCATAACCATTGCCCAAGGACTGGATATCGACTGACTGCGAACTGGTATTGGTGAGATACTGGGTGCCGATGGGGTCCATCGTGTAGGTGAAGCCACCGAAGACCATGAAGTTCTGCGCCGTCTCGGTATTGGTGTAGATCATGCGCAGGTTGGCACGATGCGTGATGCTCTGGTCGAGGTCGGGATTACCGGTGGAGTAGCGCAGTTCGTTGGTGGTGTTGACGCTCTGCTGCAGGTTGCTGACCGAGGGATTGTCGGCCGACGAACGGTAGTTGAAGTGCAACTGAAGGCCGCTCTGATTGCGCCATTCGAGGCGCATGTTGGGCAGGAAGCTGTAATAGTTCTTCGAGGTGGAGAAGTTCTCAGCCACATCGCCCGTCTTGAGGTAGAAGTCCTGCTCTCCCTCGAGGTGAGAATGCTGCATCTTCAGATTGACATTGAGGCGCAGGGTTCCCTTGCGGATGTTCCAGCCGAGCTCGCCGATATGGCGGGTATTGCGCTGCTCGTAGTTCGAGGAGTTGTTGGCATCGTGGTGGTCAAGGACATCGAAACGCTCATCGGTGAAATAATCAATGGCGGACTCACGGCGCGACTGCGAATAGCTGACATCATAGCGGAAGGAGATCTGCTGGTTGGTGGTGAGGGGCTCGGTCCACTGGATGTTGCCCCCCACGTTGTGCGAACGCGTCTCGTTGTCGGAGCGCTGGTACTGCTTGTCGCCCAACACGCCCAGCGAGGAGTACTGCTTCTGGTAGTCGGCATCGGACTCACTGGCTGAGGCTCCGGCATCGATGTTGACGCTGAGCGTGCGGCCTGCCTTGTGCAGACGGTGGCGCCAGAGGAGCGAACCGCGGACGTTCCAGGAGTCGCTCTCGGTGTCGCTGTAGGTTTGGCTGGTAGCCTGGGAGTGACGGTAGCGGAGTGTGTCTGATGCCATCACCTCATCGAGCTTGTAGTTCCAGGTGGCATTGTCGGAGAAGGAGTTGCCATTGGAGTTCTGGATGTTGATGTTGGGACGGAACATGATCTCGTCGTTGTCCGAAGGCTTGTAGCTGATGCGGGCTTCGAGGCGGTTGGTGTAGGAGTGCGAGAGGCTGTTGCCGCTGGAGATGGTGGCGAGGTCACGGTTGAGGTCATCCTCGAAGGTGGAGTCCTCCGCCTGGGTGCGGATCTGGTTGAAGAAGTAGTTGGCCTGGATGTCGAGCTTGTCGTCGAAGAACTGGTTGCTGTAGTTCACGCCGAGGGCATTGGCACGGCTGACACCGCTGGGAGAGCCCCAGCCGCCGGGTCCGCCACGCATCATGCCGCCGGTGGCTGCCATGTCCTCGAAGGAGAAGTTGGTCTGGTTGACGTTGTTGCTCATGCCGAGCAGCGAGATGCGCTGGGAGCCGCTGAAGACGTTGAGGTTGAAGCCGGCGTTCCAGAAGCCCTGACCGAAGTCGAGGTCAGCACCGCCGCCGCCATAGACCTTGCCGAAGATGCCGTTGCGGCGGTAGGACTTGGTGGTGAGGTCCATCGCCTTGACGGTGTTGCCGTCGTCGATGCCGGTGAACTCTGCCTGATCGGACTTCTTGTCGAAGACCTGGACGGTCTCGACCACCTCGGCGGGCAATGACTTGAGGGCCAGCTTCGGGTCGTTCTGGAAGAACTCCTTGCCATCGACGAGGACCTTCTCGACCGTCTCGCCCTGCGCCTTGACGCCATCGTTGGTGACCTCGATGCCCGGCATCTTGGCGATGAGTTCGTCGGCGGTAGCGCCGTCCTGCACCTTGTAGGCATCGGCATTGTAGGCGAGGGTGTCGCCCTTGAGCTTGATGCGTTCGCTGTGGCCGATGGTCTCCACCTCGGCGAGGACGTGGGGATCCTCCTTGAGCTTGAAGGTGCCGAGCTTGCCACGACCGGGCCAGATCTGGACCTCCTTGGTGAGCGACTTGTAGCTGACGTAGGTGATCTCGAGGGTGTACTTGCCGGGGAAGTTGATCTCGAAGGTGAACTTGCCCTCGCTGTCACAGATGCCGAAGGTGCCTGTGCCGCCATCGGCAGAGGTGACCTTGACGGCAGCTCCGACGAGGGGATCGCCGGTCTTGCTGTCGACGACCTGTCCGGAGGCCTGGATCTTCATGCCACGGCCACCGGGACCGGGCTGTGCAAGCGCCATCACGGCGCTGAGGGCAATAAGGAGGACGCTAAGAATGAAGCGGCGCCCTGCGGAAGGAATGATTGTGAATGGATGCATGAGAATCATAAAAAAATATTTATCTTTTGCTCTTTTAGACGAAGGGCACGGCCGAAAGTTTAAAGGGATGACGGAGGTCCACGGACAATGTGCTTGTGCCAGACGCCATCACTGACGCCAACTTACCCATGCCGAATCGCTCACGATGATTGATCCATCGGCTGAGACATCCTTACCACCATCAGCGGTGTTGTTGATGGTGACGCTGCCACCGGTGATGATGATGTTACCGGCAGCCTTGATGCCGATGACGCGGCTGGTATCGCCATCCTCGACCTTCTTGTGCCCGGTCTGAGTGATGGTGACGGTGCCATCACTCATCATGAAGTCGGCTCCGGTCTTGATGCCCTTGGCGCCATCGCCCGTCGTGGTGATGCTGAGCACAGGCGAACCATTGTCGCCCTGGCGAATGAAGATGGGGCCGTCGCAGTCGACGCCATCGCTCGATGGGGAGAGGGTGACTGTACCCGCCTGGAAGATGACGGAGTCCTTGGCATGAACGGCATCGCTGACGGCTGAGAGCACTGTGACCGTGCCATTGTCGAAACTGACATAGTCGTCCGACACGATGCCGTGCTTATAGAGCGAAGTGACCTGGAGCGAACCCTGGCCATTGAAGATAATCTGACCCTCGCTGAAGATGCAACCCTTCTGGTCTTCGGCCGACTCAGCATAGGTGGCGCCATCGCAGAGCTGATTGTCGTAGCCTTTCTGGAGATGGATGGTCCCCTTCTTGCCGGTCTGGCTGTTGATAGCCGGACCGACGGGATTGGTGAGGGTGAGGCCCAACAGGGTTGCCTGCCACTTGACGCTGGAATAAATCTTGAAGTAGCCATTGGCTGAAGAACCGCTCAGGGCATACTCGACCTCTGTGGGGTAGGTGGAGGTGACGGTGACGCCTGCGCCTTCAGTGACCAACGAGACGCCATCGAAATGGAAGGGATTGATGCCATCGACGCTGTCTTCGCCATAAACGACAGTGACCGACTCCTGGAGAGCGCCGAAGGTGATGCGCGAAATGTCTGCGATGGAGAAGTCAGAGCTGACGCCACTGCGCAGGACGTGCATCAGCGTGCCATCCGGGTCGAAAGTCAGGCAATCAATCGTGGAGAGGTCGGTCATGGGGTCAATACCGGGCAGACAGATCTGCATGGCAGAAGCATCCGTTGCCAGGACGCGCGTAGGAACAGCGGCGGAGAGGTCGCTGGCTGCATAACAGGTCCGGGCTGCTGACCCACAAAGGCTGACCTTGCGGCTCTGCCCTCCCTGACGAAGGATGTAGGAACCGGGCTGAAGTCCGACGAGTGGGTCGGAGGCAGTGGTCCTCCCCGACTTCATCAGACGGCCACCCTGATCGTAGACGGCATAGGATGCAGCCTCGTCGACCGGCAACTGAGCGATGCCCTGTGCCTCGATGGTGCCGAAAGTGAGGTCGGCAAGGGGCTCAAGGAGCTGCGTGCCATCGGTCAGGTGGACGGTAAGGGCAGACGACGTGAACTGTACGCTGGTGATGTCCTGCAGAGCCACACTGGTGTGGCTGCCGATGACAAGGGCGGGCACGGTCTCGGCTTGGAGGCCGGTAATGGTCAGAAGACCGATGAGGGGCAAAAGATGCTTAACCATAGAACAAGAATCTACTCAGAATGATAAGAAGGTAATTACCTATTTTCAAGTCATTAGACATGAAAAATCGGCGCAAATTTACGAAATTTGCACCGATTATCCAAATTTTCGGTTGAAAATCAACCGCTAAAAATCATTAATGACCGATTTTTGCCATTAAATGGACAGTACGCGAAGCACTGAGAGCAGCTCTGGGTCGATAGGCTTGTCCTTCTTGATGGCCTTGGCGAACGGGATGTTGACGATGTGGTCGTTGTGGATGCCGATGAGCACATTGCGCTGGCCCTGAAGCAGCGCCTCGATGGCAGCATAACCGGTACGGCTGGCGAGGATACGGTCGGCAGCCGTGGGCGAACCGCCTCGCTGCAGGTGACCGAGGATGGAGCAACGGACGTCGTAATCGGGGAACTCCTCCTTCATCTTCTTCTCCAGGCCAAGGGCTCCGCCATTGGGATCCTTGCTCTCGGTGACGATGACCATGGCAGAAGACTTGGACTTACGGAAGCCATTGGCAACGAGTTCCTTGAGCTGCTCGAACTGGGTCTTCTCCTCGGGGATGATGACGTCCTCGCAACCAGTGGCGATGGCGCCATTGAGCGCCAGGAAGCCGGCATCACGGCCCATGACCTCGACGATGAAGAGACGGGCGTGGGAGGTGGCCGTGTCGCGGATCTTGTCGACACAGTCCATGATGGTGTTCATGGCAGTGTCGTAGCCGATGGTGGCATCGGTACCGGCAAGGTCGTTGTCGATGGTTCCGGGCAGTCCGACAATCGGGATGTCGTACTCCTTGGCGAGGTACGAGGCGCCAGTGATGGAACCGTCGCCTCCGATGACGACGAGGGCATCGATGCCATGCTTCTGCATGTTGTCGTAAGCCTTCTTGCGACCCTCAGCGGTCTTGAACTCCATCGAACGGGCAGTCTTGAGGATGGTGCCGCCACGCGAAATGATGTTGCTGACGCTGGAACTGTCGAACTCTGAAATGCAGTCCTCGATCAGACCTTGATAACCACGACGGATGCCATAAACGCGAAGTCCGTTGAAGATGGCTGCGCGGGTCACCGCGCGAATGGCTGCATTCATGCCAGGGGCATCACCGCCGCTGGTGAGGATACCTACACTTTTGATTTCCATAATGTTGATATTTAAGGGTTGATAATAGGGGGGATTCTTGAAGCGAATAGATGGTCAGAAGTCTTCCTGCAGCTTTCGAGCCACTGCCTCCATCTGCCAGCGGGGAGTGGAGGTGGCTCCACAGATGCCGACGGACTGGGCGCCGCTGACCATCTCGGGCGTAACCTCCTCGGGATGGCTGACGAAGTAACTGCGGGGATTCTCCTCATGGCAGACGCCGAAGAGCGCCTTGCCATTGCTCGACTTGCGGCCACTGACGAAGAGTACCACATCATGCTGGCGCGAGAATTCGCGCAGATGAGGGATGCGATTGGCGACCTGGCGGCAGATGGTGTCACGGAACTCGAAGTCGTCAGGATGCTGCATGCGGCTGCGCATGGTAGCGGCCAGCTGGCGGAAGGTGTCGACCGGCATGGTTGTCTGACTGAACAGACGGACCGGGCGCGCGAAGTCGACCTTGTCGATGTCCTCCGGTCGCTCGATGACGATGGCTGTGCCTTCGGTCTGCCCTACCAGGCCATTGACCTCGGCATGACCTTTCTTGCCGAAGATGACGATCTGGATGGACTGCCGGTCCGCATCGTGCATCGTGCATCGTGCATCGTGCATTGTGCCCCGTGCATCCTCATAGACCTGGCGGATGCGCTGCTGGAGCTTGAGCACCACGGGGCAAGTGGCATCGATGATCTCGATGCCGTTCTGCCGCGCCATCTGGTAAGTCGTAGGAGGCTCTCCATGGGCTCGGAAGAGGACACGGGTATCGCGGAGCTGACGCATCTGCTCATGGTCGATGGTGCAGAGCCCCATCCGCTCCAGACGTGCCACCTCCTCGCTGTTGTGCACGATGTCGCCGAGACAGTAGAGGCTGTCAGCTTCGGCAAGCTGCTCCTCTGCCTTACGGATGGCACTGACGACTCCGGGACAGAAGCCGCTATGTTCGTCGACGGTGATTTGCATTCGGTAATCAGGAGATGATGGTGAAGAGGTTAGAGCTGGATGCGCTCCTTGGCCCAGGCGAGGAGCTGCGCATTCTGCTCGGGGATGGTGAGGCTGGAGTTGTCCAACAGGAGCGCATCTTCTGCCTGACGGAGTGGGGACACTTCGCGATGCGAGTCGATGTAGTCTCGCTCGACGACGTTCTGGAGCACCTCCTCGAAAGTCGTGGTGGTGTCGCCTTTGCCCTGAAGTTCGGCGAGACGACGCTGCGCCCGCACCTCAGCACTGGCGGTGACGAAGACCTTGAGCTCAGCATGGGGGAAGACGACCGTGCCGATGTCACGGCCATCCATCACGATGCCGCCTTCGAGTCCCATCTGCTGCTGTAGGGCAACGAGCCGCTCGCGTACGAAAGGCAGCGCAGCAATAGGGCTCACGCAGTTCGAGACGGTCATCTGGCGAATCTCCTGCTCGACGACTTCGCCGTTGAGCAACGTCTGCAGCCGTCCCTCTGCATCATGCTGGAAGGTGATATCGACCTGCCCGATCTGCTGCTCAAGGGCTGCTGTGTCAATCTTCTTGGTGTCGGCATCCATCAGTCCACTCCGGAGGGCGAAAAGGGTGACGGCGCGATACATGGCCCCCGTATCGACATAGATGTATCCGAGTTCGCGAGCCAGGCTCTTGGCCATGGTGCTCTTGCCACAGCTGGAATGACCGTCGATGGCAATGGTGATCTTTCTCATATCTTGTTTGAAGTTGTATATTATTATTTAAAATTTGTGGTTTCGTATTATTATTTAAAAGGTGTAATTGAGCTGGAAAGTCAATGTGCCGCTGCCTGCATGGACCGAAGCATAGGCGAGCTGGAAGGCAAGCTGCCGGTAACTGAGGCCTGCACCCAGGGCGACGCCACGAAGGAATCCACCCTGGCCAGAGAACTCCCGCTGATGGCGATAGTTGTAGGAGGCTGCGAGCCAGAAGTGGTCGGATGCCGTCCACTCGGCGCCAAAGATGAGGTGATTGAACACCATCTCTGACGTCTTGTAGGTCTGCACCTCGCCATTGCCATCCACATAGTCCTGGTCCCAGTCAAGCAGATGACAGGCGGTGACCGTAACGCAGAAGGGCAGATGCTGCAGTTCGGTGCTCCAGCCCAGGTTGAGTTCGGTCGGAAGCTTCTCCTTGCGTTCCTCGTAGAGCGCCTTGAACTGTCCGCCGAGGTTGGTGGCTGTGAGGGAGAGGGAGGTCCCGGATGCCTCATTATAATAATTAAGACCGAGGTCGACGCCCATCGCAAAGGCATTGTAGCTCTCGTAGCTCGAGTAGAGCATCTTGAACTGTGCACCGATGCGGAGACGGTCGTTGATGGGGTAGCCGACGGCAGCCTGCAGACTCATGTCCTTGACGCCGAAACTGCCGGTCGGAATGCCCTGCTCGTCGTAACCGCTGAAGTCTCCGTAGTCGATGTAGCGCATGCCCACCGACCATCCGCCCACCCGACGGAAGCGACCCGCATAGCCGACGTAGCCCATATTGACATCGCCCATGTAACGGGTGTAGCTGAGCGCCGCCTGACCTGCCATCTCGGGGCAGAGCAGCGCCGGGTTCTGCTCGGCGAGCGACATCTCAGGCTCCACTACCGAGAGGCATGTGCCGCCCAGGGCTGCCGCCCGCGCCGAGACAGGCAGTTCGAGGTAGCCGTAGCCTGCCGTAGTCTGTGCTTGGACAGACGCGAGGCAGAGGGGGGCTGCCATGAGGAGCAAGGCGAGGAGCCGCGGGTCGACAGGGAGCCGTTGCGAGGAAGCGGAATCCGGTCCGGAATGGAGGTATTCTATCGTTTTCAATTTCGTTCTGACTTTTGAATTTTCACGCCGAATAAACGGAAAAACTGCAAAATTTTTATGCAAAAATACCCCTTTTTCTTCAAAAACACAACTTTTTTGGCAAAAAAAGTAAAATTTTTGGTGTTTTTTTTGGTTTATATTCAAAAAAGCGCTACTTTTGTGTCGAGTTTTTAACCTTTAACACCAACCTTATGGAAATCAAGAAAGACCCCCAAGCTGATCTTGAGCCTAGAAAAACCACCTATTGGCTCACTGGTCTTGCAGGCATTCTTGCAATCCTCTTCATCGCCTTCGAGTTCACCAACGTAACCCGTCAGACCAAGGTCACTTTCGACCAGGGTGAGATCGAGGAAGAAGAAGAGATTGTAATGACAGTACAGAACAATACCCCTCCACCACCACCACCTCCGCCAATGCCCGACGTAATCGAGCAGCTGACCGTCGTCGAAGATGACGTCGAGGTAGCAGAGATCGAGATGCAGAGCGCCGAGGACGATGCCAACACCGAAGTCGTCGTGATGCAGCAGGCTGTCGAGACCGGTCCTGCCGAAGAGGAGGAGGCCGAGGCCAACCAGATCTTCACCGTCGTAGAGCAGGAGCCTGAGTTCCCAGGCGGCACCAAGGCTCTGATGGAGTACATCTCCAAGAACCTTCGCTACCCTGCATTCGCAGCTGAGAATGGTATCCAGGGACGTGTAACCCTGTCGTTCGTCGTCGAGAAGGACGGTTCGGTTACCGATATCCAGGAGATGCGTTCTCCTTCTGAGGACCTTACCAAGGAGGCAAAGCGCGTAGTGCAGTCAATGCCTAAGTGGAAGCCAGGTAAGCAGCGTGGTAAACCGGTACGTGTAAAGTACATGCTGCCTGTTACCTTCCGTCTGCAGTAATTCCCTATTGAAGCCAACCCTGAGCTCCACCGGAGATTCTCGGCTGGCTTCAATTTTTTTTCGTTTTTGACCCATCCTCTTTGGCCCCATTGAGCCACCCAACCCAAATGAAGACACAAGCCGAACTGAACGCCATCATCCAGGAGGGCATCGAGAGCCTCTCCTATCCCACCTCCGCGTCCACCCTATATGACCCTATCCGATACACGCTGGCATCGGGGGGCAAGCGCCTGCGTCCGACGCTCGTACTTATCGCCGCCAATCTCTACACCGAGGACCTGACGACCGCCATTGCTCCTGCCTTGGGCATCGAGATGTACCACAACTTCACCTTGCTCCACGATGACGTGATGGACAAGGCGCCCGCCCGCCGCGGCCGCCCTACGGTGCACGTCAAGTGGAACGACAATCAGGCTATCCTCAGCGGCGATGCCATGGAGGGACTTGCCTATCAGCTCATCTCCCGTGCGCCCGAACGCGTCCTGCGCCCCGTCATGGACACCTTCAACCTAATGAATCAGGAGATCTGTCAAGGGCAACAGTACGACATGGAGTTCGAGACGCGCGATGACGTGACCATCGAGGAGTACCTCGAGATGATCCGGCTGAAGACCTCGGTACTGCTGGGCCGAGCACTCCAGATCGGCGCCTATATCGGCCAGGACAAGCAGTATGGCAACCTGGCAGAGATAGGCGTGAAGCGCTACGACTGGCTGGACAAGGACATCGAGGTGCTCTACCGATTCGGCACTGCCCTGGGACTGGCATTCCAGTTACAGGACGACTGGCTGGATTGCTGGGGCGACCCCAAGACCTTCGGCAAGCGCATCGGCGGCGACATCCTCGAGAACAAGAAGACCTACCTGCGCATCATGGCTCTTGCCAATGCCCCCGAACCAGACACCGCAGGCATGTCCGAACAGGAGAAAATCGAGGCATACAAGACCTATTACAAGAAATCCGGTGCCGAGAAGGCATGCCGCCAGGCCATCAGCCGCTATCACCAGGAGGCGCTGAAACTATTGTCGCAACTGAGCAAGCCAGATGCAAAACTCCAGTTGCTCAAGGACATCGCTGCCAAACTGGAGAACCGCAAGAGCTAATCATCCACCTACCGTCCTTTTCTAAACTTTTTTATAAATGCCCTACCGCAGATTACCCAAAACAGACCTGACCCGCATCGCTGCTCTCCAGAAAGCCATCGGCATGGAGGGCTACAAGGAGAACGGGCAACTGGTACTGAGCTACCAGACGATACGTGATGCCCAGCAGATGCTGAGCAAATTCCGTTCGCTCCAGCGCAAATACGACCAGTACCACAGCCAGTTCCTGAAGACCGACAAGGGCTACAAAGAGGAAGCCAAAACGGCAAGGCTCTATATCGTGCACTTCATCCAGGTGCTCAACATGGCGATTCAGCGAGGAGAATTCAAGGCTGACATCAAGCCTGGCTACGGGCTGGACCCGACAAACTTCAATTGCCCCAAGATCACGACCGAACTGGAAATTGCAGAATGGGGCAAGAAAATCATCGACGGGGAGGAAAAGCGGGTCTCGATGGGAGGCATCCCGATGCAGAACCCCAACATTGCCAAGGTGAAGGTCTACTGGAGCATCTTCGCAGACCATTTCTTCGCCATCAACGGACTGAAGACGAATGCCGAGAAGTACCGTAAAGAACTTGTGGAGATGCGTCCCATCGTAGACGACCTGCTGCTGGACCTCTGGAATCAGGTGGAGAATTTCTACCAGAACCTGCCCCTGAATCAGAGCATCGAGAAATGCTCGCAGTTCGGTCTCATCTACTACCTCCGCTCGAGTGAGAAGAAGCAGATGGAAGCCGAGAAACTGCAAGGCTCGCTGGACCTGTGAAAGAACGACCTACCCGAATAGCAATCTGACAAGACATTCGACCTTGGAAATAATAGACACCCATTGCCATCTGATAGATGAGGCATTCGCATCGAACGTGGAGGCTTGCATACTCAGAGCCCGACAAGCCGGGGTCAGCAAGATGCTGCTGGCATGCTGCGACGCACAGGAGTTTCGGCTGATCCTTCAGCTCTCAGCCCGATACCCAGAGCTACTCTTCCCCAGCATCGGCATTCATCCTGAGAACATGGCCACGGACGTCAGAGGTCAATTGGACGAAACGAAGCGACTGCTTGACGAATACCTGTCACGTCCAGGGCATTATCGCCTACCCATTGGCGAGATCGGCATCGACCTCCACTGGGACAAGACTCGACTCGACGACCAACTGACAGTACTGCGGACGCAATTCGACTGGGCGCTCGAATACGACCTGCCCGTACTGCTCCACATCCGCGACGCCATGCCACAGTTTCTGGAGTTCCTGCACCGATACCTTTTAAATAATAATAAGGGGGCACGGCTGAGGGGCATTCTCCACTGCTACAGCGGCACCGTCAGCGAAGCCCTTGAGGCAATGGAAATGGCAGACCTGCTGATAGGTGTCGGCGGAACGTTGACCTACAAGAAAAGCAAGGTGCCAGAGGTCGTCAAGGCGATAGGATTATCGAAAGTCGTCCTGGAGACAGACGCCCCCTACCTGGCTCCGGTGCCCCATCGCGGACAGCGCAATGAGCCAGCCTTTACTGCAGACACAGCGAAGTTCCTTGCCTCGCTACTGAACATCACCGTCGAGGAGGTGGCTGAAGTGACAACCCGCAATGCAGAAAATCTGCTTGGCTTATAAATGGGGCATTGAACGACCGGCAGCCGGGCATCCTCAAAACATTTCGTCGACGTCCAATATCGACGAAATGCACAAAAAAATCGACGAAATTCACCTCAAAAATCGACCAAAATAGACAAAAAACAAAAAAAATAGGGCTTTTAACGCATTATTTTCGAAAAAAATTTGCATGCTATCATAAAAAGCCTTATATTTGCACTCAGAAAAGCATAAAAAACAACCAACATAACAAACCATTTAAAAACAATTTTAAAACACAACTCAATGAAAAAGTTTTTCTTGACGCTGGCTGCCGTTGCTGCAATGGTTCCAGCATTCGCACAGGAGGCAGAGGAGGCTGTAGAGGAGTCTACCAACTTCCATCACGTACTTAAGACCGAATTCATCGATGGTGGTCCTACCTTCATGGCATTCGTTGCTCTCGCACTCGTTCTTGGTATGGCTTTCGTTATCGAGCGTATCATTTACCTTAACCTCGCTGAGGTGAACACCAAGAAGCTTGTTTCTGAGGTTGAGAACGCTCTCGAGGCCGGCAACGTTGATGAGGCTCTTGAGATCAGCAAGAAGACCCGTGGTCCTATCGCATCTATCTTCACCCAGGCTCTCATCCGTCTGAAGGACGGTCAGTCTCTCGAGCAGGTTGATGCTGCCATCACCTCTTACGGCGCTCTTCAGAGTGGCTACCTTGAGACCAACCTCTCTTGGATTACCCTCTTCATCGCCATGGCTCCTTCACTCGGCTTCCTTGGCACCGCTATCGGTATGATCCAGGCATTCGATGACATCGTTAAGGCTGGTGATATTTCTCCTACAGTCGTTGCATCTGGTATGAAGGTCGCCCTTATCACCACCGTCGGTGGTATTATCGTTGCCCTTGTACTCCAGGTATTCTACAACTACCTGCTCTCTAAGGTTGAGGGTATCGTCAGCGACATGGAGGATGCTTCTATCTCCCTCCTCGACGCTATCATCAAGATGAAGAAGTAATCTCTTAACACAAGAATCGAATTAACATGAAAAAGATTTCAAGCATTGCGCTTTGGATCGGCATGGTCATCTCTCTGATCGTTATCCTCATGGTCTTCCTTGGTGGTGACGAGTCAGCTTTGACCTCTACCGGTGGTGAAGCCACTGCACCCGTATATCTTGATGCATTGCTCTACTGGGTATATGTCATCATTGCTATCGGCGTCGTCCTCTTGCTCGTCTTTGCCTGCAAGACTCTCGGCACCATGTTCCAGACTGATTCAAAGGCTGCCATCAAGTCAATCTGCACCGTTGCTGCTTTCATCGTTCTGATGATCGTCTGCTACGTAATCAGCCCTGAGAAAGAATTTTCACGTATCGTTAACGGTGAGGTAGAGACCTACAGCGAGACCACCATGAAGATGATTGACATGTGGCTGTACTCATTCTACGCTCTCATCGGTATCACCATCCTCCTCGTTGTCGGCTTCGCCGCTAAGCGTCTCATCTCTAAATAAGAATTGACCTATGGCTAGAAAGAAAAGAAAAGCGCCGAGCATCAACTCGTCTTCAAGTGCCGACTTGGCATTTACCCTGCTTATCTTCTTCCTCGTGGTCACTTCTATGGATACTGACGAAGGTCTGGCTCGACTCCTTCCTCGCTGGGTACCTGAGGATCAGGTACAGGATCAGGAAATTAAGAAGCGTAACATCCTCAACGTCATGGTCAACAAGGACAACCAGATCCTCGTGGGCGATGATTATGTAGAGGGCTCCGATGCCAAGCAGAAGGAGCAGCTTCGTTCCACAGCTAAGGATTTCATCACCGCTAGCGGCAACTTCGCTGGTGAGCGTGGTCCTGAAATGAAGGATGTCGACGTCGAAAAGTCTCCCGAACTTGCCAAGCTGATTCTCACCAAGGATCCAGCCATCAAGATTCCTAAGGCTCACGTCATCTCCCTGCAGTCCGACTATGGTACCAGCTACGAGAAGTACATTCTCATCCAGAATGAGCTCGTCGCTGCCTACAACGAACTGCGCCAGGAGGCCGCCCAGAAGTATTTCCAGAAAGACTATGACGAAGAGGTACTGTCCGCCGACGAAGTCAAGGCTCTCAAGGACCTCTATCCTATGAACATCTCTGAGGCTAACGCCAAGTACTAATTTAATCAGGAACAACAACTATGAGCAAATTTAATAAAGGCGAAAAAAGAGGAATGCCTGAATTGAACACCTCATCTCTTCCTGACTTGGTGTTCTCCATCCTGTTCTTCTTTATGTGCGTAACCCACATGCGTGAGGATACTCCTATCGTTAAGGTCAACACTCCACGTGCCGACCAGGTTACCAAGCTTGAGAACAAGTCCCTCGTCACTACCGTGCTGATCGGTAAGCCACGCGACACCCGTCGTGGTTCTGAGGAACTCATCCAGTTCAACGACGACTTCCTCGATATGAAGAACGTCCAGAACACTATGGAGCAGGCTCGTCTCTCTATGAAGGAGGCAGATCAGAGCAAGATGCAGGTCTCTATGAAGATTGACCGTAACTGCAAGATGGGTATCGTAACCGAACTCAAGCAGGAACTTCGTAAGGCTCAGTGTCTGAAGATTAGCTACTCTGCCAAGAAGTAATTCGCGGCAAGTACTGACCACTATATCAAGACCGCAATCAAAACTTCGCGTTTGGTTGCGGTCTTTATTTCAATACTATACAACACGATGAAAACACTACTATCCCTTCTCGCTGCCACACTTTTGCTTCCCGCTACACTGCAAGCCACTCAGATAGAGAAACAGCCTGCCTTCCCCGGTGCAGAAGGATTCGGACGCTACGTCACTGGAGGCCGTGGAGGAGCAGTCTATCATGTCACCAATCTCGACGACAGCGGTACCGGCTCTCTGCGTTGGGCACTGGAGCAGAGCGGGCGGAAGACCATTGTCTTCGACGTTTCGGGGACTATTCACCTGGAGTCAGCGCTCTCCATATCTAAAGGAAACGTTACAATAGCAGGCCAGACTGCCCCTGGAGATGGCATTTGCGTGGCAGACTATCCTTTTACTATCAATGCCAACAACGTAATCCTGCGCTACATGCGCTTCCGGCTGGGCAACAAGCACGTCGACCAGCACGAAGGGGATGGCTTGGGTGGCATGGATCGCGAGAATATCATCGTCGACCATTGTTCGGTTAGCTGGAGTGTCGATGAGTGCCTATCGGTCTATGGCAGCAAGAATCTCACCGTTCAATGGTGCATCGTCGACCAGAGTATGGTCAACAGCGGCCATTCGAAGGGAGCACATGGCTACGGAGGAAATTGGGGCGGTAGCGGAGCATCCTATCACCACAACCTCCTCGCCCATCACACCAGCCGTACGCCACGACTGGGTCCTCGTCCTGGGACTCAATGCGACGAACGCATGGACCTTCGCAACAACGTCATGTACAACTGGGCCGGCAACGGATGCTATGGTGGCGAAGGCATGAATGTCAACATCGTCAACAATTACTACAAGCCAGGACCTGCGACAGGCAGTTCGGTAGGCAAGCGTATTGCCAAGGTCAACATCCGCACCACAGAATACTGTAATCGCCAGGTGGATGCCGATGGCAACGTTACGGGCAACAGCTGGCTCCCGATGTGGCACGTCTGGGGTCATTACTTTGTAGAGGGCAACTACAACTCGAAGTATCCCGAGGTCACTAACGACAACTGGGGCCAAGGATTCATCAATCAGATAGATGCCAGCGGCAACGACGGCACCTTCACTTCCGTCACAGCAGACACCATCAGGCTCACCGAGCCCATTGACTACGTGGCGGTGACCAACCACACGGCAGAGGCAGCGTATGAACGAGTGCTCGACTATGCAGGAGCGAGCTACCATCGTGATAGCCACGACAATCAGATCGTCTACGATGTGCGTAACGGCGTGGCATCCTATACAGGCAAGGGTCTGGCTTCCGGCTTCATCAATTCGCAGGACGACAACAAACCCAGCGATGCAGGCAGCGACTGGAGCGCCTGGCCCACATTGACCAGTACAGCTGCACCCACAGACACCGACGGTGACGGCATGCCAGACGAATGGGAGTCAGCTCACGGACTCAATCCCAATGACAAGGACGATGGAGCCCTCGTAGCTGACGATGGCTACACCTATCTCGAGCATTACATCAATTCGCTGGTCGAGAGCATCACCGAAGGGCAGAATGCTGGCGGCACGCTGCAAGGTGTCAAAGAGTACGAGAGCGAGGAAGAACAACAGACCATGGTCTATGAAGTCAGTGCCCAGACGACCAATGGTGACTGGACATTCGGCGATGGATCCACAATGATCACCTTCACCTCCGAAAGCGGCACACCAGCCACCACCGGCACCTACTACATCAAGTTCTCGCGCAACCATGACTATCAGGCAGCCATTCCTGAAGGCATCGAAATCTACCAGGTTCAGGTGGACGGTTATATGAACGGTGATACAGGTTCTGGATACATTGCACGTATTGGAGACGATGAATTCTCCGCCGACCAGTATCCACTGATCAGCCGTGCAGAGAGCGACCACGTACGCGCTTACACCATTACTCTATCTTCACCGGTTTCGGGCTCCATCATCCTACGCAACTCAGGTTCGGCTCAGTCTGCACTGCGGTACTACCTGCACGGACGCACGGCTTCTATCATCGGAACCACGAGTGATGATGAACGCAACACAAAGGCGGACGTGTACAGTACGGATGGACGGTTCGTCCGCGACAACGTGACACCCGACCAGCTCTGGCAATTGCCTGCAGGCATCTATATCTACCGCGGGCATGGTATAGCCGTGCAATAGGAATACCCTCCACACTATACTCTGTGAGCGACACAAGAATGACCATTCAATCAAAATCATCATAATACAGAAATACTATGTACAAGAGAATTCTACTCAAACTGAGCGGAGAGTCGCTTCAGGGAAGCAAGCAATATGGCATCGACGAACAGCGTCTGGCCGAGTATGCACAGCAGATCAAGCAGATTGCCGACATGGGCGTACAGATCGGCATCGTCATCGGCGGCGGCAACATCTTCCGCGGCCTCAGTGGTGCCGGTAAGGGCTTCGATCGCGTCAAAGGCGACCAGATGGGCATGCTGGCTACCACCATCAATGCACTGGGTCTCTCGTCTGCCCTCGTAGCTGCAGGTCAGAAGGCACGAGTGCTCACTGCCATCAACATGTTCCCCATCGGCGAGCAGTACAGCAAGTGGAAGGCCATCGACTGCATGAACCAGGGCGAAGTGGTCATCCTGGCAGGCGGTACCGGTTGCCCCTACTTCACCACCGACACCGGCTCGGCTCTGCGTGGCATCGAAATCGAAGCTGACGTAATGCTCAAGGGTACCCGCGTGGATGGCATCTATACTGCCGACCCTGAGAAGGATCCCACAGCCACCAAATTCGACAAGATCACTTACGACGAGATTTACAACAAGGGGCTCAAGGTCATGGACCTCACCGCCACCACCCTCTGCCGTGACAACAAGCTCCCCATCATCGTCTTCAACATGGACAAGGTGGGCAATCTGGTCAAGGTAATGAGCGGTGAAAACATCGGAACACTCGTCTACGAGGGCTAAATCGAAAAAAGTCGGCCAATTATTTGGAAATCTCAAATAATCTTCGTATCTTTGCCGCCGTATAATTATCAATTGCAACCATCAAACATCCGTTCATAACTATGTTAGACGTTAAGAAGACCATCAAGGATGCCGAGGCACGCATGCAGGCTTCGGTAGACCACCTCCAGGAAACTTTCGACCACATCCGTGCAGGTCGCGCCACCGTGAAACTGCTCGACGGCATCAAGTGTGAGTGCTACGGCACGATGATGGAGGTCAGCCAGTGCGCCAACTGCTCATGCCCCGATGCCAAGAGCATCGTCATCCAGCCATGGGACAAGAGCATGCTCCGCATCATCGAGAAGGCAATCATCGACTCGCCCCTCGGCATCATGCCCGAGAACAATGGCGAGATCATCCGCATCGGCCTGCCACCTATGACCGAGGATCGCCGTCGCCAGCTCTCCAAGCAGGCCAAGGGCGAGGCAGAGAATGCCAAGGTAGCCATCCGCAACATCCGCCGCGATACCATCGAGGCTCTCAAGAAGGATGTCAAGAACGGCCTGCCTGAGGACGTCGAGAAGGATGCTGAGACCACGATGCAGAAGTCGCACGACAAGTACATCAAGCTCCTCGAGGCTGTATATGCCGAGAAGGACAAGGAGATCATGAGCGTGTAAGACACGCGATAGCTGATTTCCTGAATGAAAGGCTTAGTAGTCCGCAATACCGGATTCTGGTATATGGTTCTTCCCGAGGGCAAAAACCTTCGGGAGGAATCTTTGCGTTTCAATGAGGCTGGGTTCGATGACGGCCACCCCGTGGCAGATGGGCTTGTGCCCTGCAAGGTAAAGGGCAACTTCCGGCTCAAGGGCATCCGCACCACCAATCCGGTGGCTGTAGGCGATGTGGTCTATTACGAGATGAACAAGGAGGGCTTTGCCTTCATCACCCGCATCGAGGAGCGACGCAACTACATCATCCGCCGCAGTTCCAATCTCTCCAAGCAGGCGCACATCCTTGCCACCAACCTCGACCAGGTGCTGCTGGTCCTGACAGTGGCTCATCCGCAGACCGCCACCACGTTCATCGACCGCTTCCTCGCTACCGCCGAGGCGTATCGGGTACCTGCAGTTCTCGTCATCAACAAGGTGGATATCTACACACCCGAAGAGCGGGAATATGCCGAACAGCTGGCATACCTCTATCGCTATATCGGTTATCCCGTCCACTTCATTTCTGTCAAGACAGGCGAAGGGCTGGACGAGTTGCGTAGCATCCTGAGCGGCAAGATGACCCTCCTGGCAGGCAACAGCGGCGTGGGCAAGTCATCATTGCTCAATGCACTGGTTCCCTATGCCCATGCCAAGACCGCCGAAATCAGTGACGTGCACGACCAGGGCATGCACACCACCACGTTCTCTGAGATGTATGAGCTATCAGTAGCCGATGGCTCAGACTGCCTATCGGACGTACAGACGCCGACAAGCGGTATTTGCCCTGCAGACGTGCAGACGTCACCCTGTGACAGTCTATTCCATAACGAAGCATCTACATATCTGATCGACACCCCCGGCATCCGAGGCTTCGGCACCATCGAATTCGAGAAGGAGACCGTCGGTCACTACTTCCCCGAGATTTTCCGAGAGTCGGCTGAGTGCCGCTTCGGCAATTGCACCCACACGCACGAACCGGGCTGCGCCGTCCTGGCAGCACTCGAGGACCATCGCATCAGCCAGTCACGTTACGACAGTTACCTCAGCATCCTTCAGGACGAAACCGAAGGCAAATATCGTGAATGAAACCCCGTCCGCATGACATACACATTATAGCTATCTTCGTCATCGCAGTGCTGCATTGTGCGGTGGCGTTTTCGGCTACGCGTCATGGATACCCGGTCTTCAAGTTCACGGACGAACCCATCATCATCGACGAGCTGGATACAGCACAATACAAGCGGCTCGGCTCACTGCTCTTTGACCTCCATCAGTACTCACTGAATGCAGTCAAGGAAAGCCTTGAAGCTGGCAAACTCGACATCCACACCTATACCTACGGCACCTCTCATTGCTACCACCAAGGTTGGGCAGGGCGTCTGTTCTCACACCTCGCCTACTTTCAGACTGATCCCAACCACGACATTGCCTTCGAGGGCTTCAATCAGACCAAGTACCAATGGCCTGGACAAATGCAGACCGAAAACGTGCTGCTCAGCACCAACCATCAGCGGAAAGGCCGCAGGATCATGAATGAATCGTTCCAGGCACTCTTCCCCATCTATTCCATCCGCCGCCGCGACGACTACGGCAGTTACAAGTCGTTCGTTCTTCCATTTTACGACGTCGGCCTGACTCATTACCGTTTCTCATTTGGTCAGATGAAGGACTCATTGATACGACGGGCCCGAGAAGCGGGACTGCAGTTCGATGAGAAGGATGTCTGCACCATCCACTTCCGCCCCATACGCCCCCACCATACGCTGCTCAAAGGCGAAGCGCTGGTCGACAGCGTCAACTACCGTATCCTTGGCATGTACTGCCAGGGCAGGTTGGACTTTGCCAAACTCCGTGGCTACTATTTCTTTGCGCCAGACTCCATCCATGACGACGGGACAATGGCGCCATTCTGCTCGGACTTCGACATCGATTACCATATCATGACCACTCGGGCACGCAGTTCCTACCATACCATCTACAAGTACATTGAGGATGTACCTCTTGCCGACATTGATGTGGAACAGTTGCCTCTCGACCTGACCCCCTACTATACCGAAGAGCCCCTCCTGGCAGACACCATCAGCTCCCTGCGCCCGATAGCCCTACCTACCGAGATTGACACTCTACTCAGGTCTGACAAGCAACTCAACGTGCACAGCCGTCCTGAGCACAGTCGTCAACGCATCGAGGAAATAGGCGAAACACTGATCAATGGCACCCGTTTCGGCAACGAAGACAATCGCCTGCGCATCTATAGTCCTCTCGACCCAGCCTCTATCGGCTATGACCACACCAATGGCTTGACCATCATGGAGCGGTTGCGTTACACCCACCGATTCATCTCTGGTCAATGGTTCTATGCAAGAGGACAACTTGCCTATTGCTTCAAGCCTATGGAGTTTCACTTCAATGTCTATGCGGACTGGTGCTACCTGCCACGGCGCAGGGGCACGTTGCACATCGAGGCACGAAAGCGAAACTCGACCTTTTCCTCCAAATTCGTTGAGAAAATCAATGAAGCGCTGTCAGGGGACGAGATCAACTTCGACTCCCTGGGCATCGACTATTATCGCTACTACGAATACGAGCTCCGCCACAGCATTGAGTTGACTAATGGTTTGATGCTTCACGTCGGTGCCATCAGCGCATACCGGGATCCTGTGGTGCACGGTGTGCACAAGATGCCAGCCGAACGCAGGTCTGAACTGCTGCAATCCTATTATGCCGACCTGGCGCCTTACATTCAGCTGGAATGGACGCCACGCCAGTATTACTGGTACAACAATGGCTACAAGGAGTATGTCGACAGTCCCCTCCCTACATTCCGACTGGAATTCATGCGCGCCATACCTGGCGTCTTCAATACCGACGGCAACTATGGCCGCTTCGAACTTGACATCAACCAATCGTTCGATGTAGGACGCACACGCCGCATTGCCTATCGTATCGGAACAGGCGAATTCTTCAATCAAGAGGGCGAATACTTCATCAACTACCGTTATTTCTCTAGTTCGGCTTACCCCAGCAGCTGGCAAGATGACCGCATCGGAGGCACGTTCCATCTGCTCGATGGATATTGGTACTCATCTTCTGCCGATTACCTACAGATGCACTTCATGTATGAGACGCCCTTCGGACTCTGCCACATGATCCGCCCCATTGCCCCTTGCGTCATCAAGGAACGTCTCTATGCAGGCACACTCATCGCTCAGGACAAGCCCATCTACCATGAACTGGGCTACGGCATCGACAACAACTACTTCAACCTTGGCATGTTCATTGGGTTCAAAGGTATGGATTTCTATAGCGTGGGCTTCAAGTTCCGCATCGAAATCGGACGACACATATAAAAAAGAAGGCCATCTCCAACTGGTGTACCGTTGTTCGATGACCTTCTTTTATTGCATACACAAAAAAAGAAGGCCATCTCACGACGTCCTTCTTCCGTTAACCTTAAATCTAATACCATGAAAAACACGCTGCAAAGATAAAGGTTTTTGGGGATATATCCAAATTTTTTCGTAATTATTTTCGTTTTTGGTAATATATTTTAACTTTTCAAATCAATATTAACGAAAATGATTACTTTATTTTACACTTTTCGGAATATGGTTAATCGTTTTTAACATGTTTTACGCAAATGGCGGAGACAATTCTACCGGTCCCTATTCCTTCGCGCCGAGCCGAAAAAAGTTGGTCATTGTTGCCGAAGGTACACCATGGGGTACAGTCAATCCGTTCGAGCTGCACACCCATCTCCATCAGGTCCATCACGTTGCTCTGCCAAAGATCGACGTGCGGCTTCGGCAGTCGCACGCGGCCTCTCTCTCCCCAGAGTTCGTGCAGAACGCAGTCACCACGTTCCGCCTCGACAAAAGCACGAGCCACCTCCTCGCCGACCTCAAAAGCTTCCGGACTGATACTCGGACCTATGACGGCATAGAGGCACTCCGCCTTGGTGCCATATCGCTCGCACATGCTGGCGACGACACGGCGTACAATGTGCGCCACCGTACCACGCCAACCTGCATGGACAGCAGCCACCGCCTTGTGCTCAGGGTCATAGAGCAGCACAGGCACACAGTCAGCAGTGCGCACTCCGATCCATCGATCCACCTCTTGGGTCATCACAGCATCCGCCTCGACAGGCTGCAGTTCCACACTCGTGTCGAAAGGAGTATCCTTATCCACCTCCACGATGTCTGTGCCATGCACCTGACGCGGCATCCAGACGCCACGTCCCGGCGACTTGGCATCACGCATTGAGCAAAAGTGCTCCACTCCTGCTTGAGCCGCAAGAAGCTGTGATCGCAACACTGGGCCAATGCCTTCCAATTCTTCTTTTATCATAACTTACCAAATGATTTTTGATGATTTTCGGACGCAAAGATACGTCAAATCCATGACATGACAAAGAATTTTGGCAAAAAATTGGTCAAAGTCTTGGTCGTGTCAGAAAAAGTCGCTATCTTTGCCCCATCATACGACACAATTTACCTCGAAACTATGAAGAAATATCTCATTCTCCTCGCTTTCGTCCTCTCCCTTGGACTCAGCTCATGCACGACCCAGCAGCGTGCCATCAACCAGATGCGCAACCTTACGGCTGAAGTGGAGCGCAATGGTGAGTATTACAATGCGCAGGACTGGCAGAATGCCTATCAGGACTACAAGGACATCACCGCCAAGATTGATACCCAGAAGATGACCACCGAAGAACGCACCGAGTACGGCGAGCTCAAGGGTCGACTGGTAGCGAAGTTTGCCAAGAGCTCCGTCAAGACCATCACTAATGCCATCAGCGAAGGTGCCGGCGTCATTCAGGGCATCCTCGACGGTCTGACCAAATAAGCCATAGTGGAAACGACATTGTCATGATCCACGTCTGGAACATCTACGAGCCCTGCGACCCTGCAGAACCGGGCGATGACCCTTTCGACATCTTCGTCTACTCCTTGCGCCGCGAGGAGCAACCCCTTGTGGGCGAACCCATCTATCTGGAGGGCCGCAAATGCCGCGTCATCGCCATAGCACGAGACCAAAGCAGGAGCGAGGTCTACGGCTTCGGTGAAGAGCAATACTGGAAAGTCTGCGCTCTCTGAGAGGCAGGAGGGGAGACAATCTCATAGAGAATCACATCGTTTCCGCCAGCGGCGACACCCATCCAAAAGTGATTGGGTCGCTTCTGGCGGAAATTGCATAATCCCGGCAAACATTGTACCCTATCTGCGGTAGGAAGCACAATCCTGGCAAGCATTGCACCTCCTCCATCTGCGGAAAGCACAATCCTGGCGAACATTGCACTTTCTCCTAGCGCGGAAAGCACAATCCTGGCA
>R14__coassemble_355_pt1 | contig 34885 bp, 26 predicted proteins | sample R14__metabat2_high_PE_017 | metagenome-assembled genome bin R14 | reverse complement strand
GTATTGTTGGGATGGGGGGTTAATCAGTGAGGACATTGGTGTAGATGTGGCCGTGCTGGGGGGTGATGCCCTTGCGGCGGAAGAGTTCGGAGACGGTGACCAGTTCATAGCCCTGCGCCTTGAGCGCGGGGATGAGGATGTCGAGCGCCTCGGGGGTGAGCATGTTGCCATAGAAGTCATGCATGAGCAGGATGCCACCATCGTGCACCTGATCGAGTTGTCGCTGGGCGCGCTCCTGTGGGGTGACGTCGGGGTTCCAGTCTTCGCAGTTGGTGCCGCAGATGAAGGTGAGCCCTATCTCCTGCCACATGGTGTCGCTTATCTCGATGTAGGGGGGACGGAACAGCGTGACTTCCTGCCCGGTGATGTCGGCGATGCGGCGGGAGGTGTAGTCGATCTCATCGCGGATCTGCTGAGCTGAGAGTTCGGGCATGTGGCTGTGGGAGCGTGAATGGTTGCCTATCTCACAGCCCATGTCGTGTGCCAGGCGCATCATAATCTCGGACTCTGGGTTGATATAGTCGCCGATGACGAAGAAGGTGGCGGGCACACCGTGCTTGTGGAGTTTGGCCAGAACGGCAGGGGTGGCATTGAGATTGGGACCATCGTCGAAGGTGAGCGCTACGAGTCGCGGAGTGGAGTCAGCGGAGGTGGTGGCGGGTGAGAGCCGGAAGTCGTTGCGACCCGGATGGAGCTGCAGGGACTGGCCCTGCCAGGTCAGTTCGCCATCGATGCTGTCGGGCAGGGAGATGGTGCCGGTGAGCAACGTGCCTAGCATCTGGTAGCTGACGGCAATTTCGCCACGTGGATGCGGGATGGAGCCCGCCAGATGGTCGAGCCCGCAGAGGTGAGGCGAGATACGGGCCGAACGGAAGCCTGGCGCAGCGCTCTCGATGCCCAGCATGCAGCGATAGGCCATGATGTTGGGACTCGCGGCGAAGGCGTGGCAGTCGCTTCGGGCCGAAGCTACGTCCGAAGTCTCGGCCCAGGTGGTGAGACCGAGGGCAAGGTTCTGGCGCCAGCTGCCGAGCCAGGTCAGATAGTCATCGCCCAATCCTGCCTGAACCATGGCCTGCTGCGTGTAGAACTGCCAGTAGGTCGAAGCCTGAGTGAGTGAGGCATCGCCCTCGATGGCACGTGCCAGACGCAGGGCATCGCTGCCTTCGACCATGCCTGTGAGGATGGCGAGTGCCTGGGCATGCTGCGAGTAGGTGTCGTGCCCGGCATGATCGCTGTAGAGACCGCGCTGGACATCGTAATAGGCACGCTGGATGCTGGCACGGAGCTGGTCGATGCGCTGCTGATAGAGACGAACCAGGTCGGGGAGGCCCAGGTGGCGCTCGAGCGACTGCGCGGTGAGCAGACCCAGCAGCAGATGCATGTCGAGCACGGCATTGCAGCTATCGGCTCCGGGCTGAGGGGCGCCATTGAGCCATGCGTCACCGCCTCCTGTTGCCCAGTCGATGAAGTTCCAGAAAGGAACACCGCGCAGACGTCCGTCGGCCTGCTGATAATGGTGGAAATATTCAATGACTGACCGCGAGCCGGGCAACAATTCAGCTACGAGCTGTGGGTCGCTTCCCATCATCATATAGTCGTGGAGAGAAAGAAGGTAGCAGACGGCGAAGGGTGGTATGAGTTGGACATCTGCCGTCGGATAGCGGCTCTGGGTGAGACCCTCAGGAATGCGCGAGAGGTCGCCTTGACGCAGCAGGCGGCGCACCAGTCGTTGGTCAGTGACGTTGTAGAGCGAGATGAGCGCCTGGATGCGCGAATCGCCCAGATACTGGAGCTGCTCGTAGTAAGGGCAGTCCATGAAGGTCTCGGCAGCACAGAGGCGCGTGGTGCGCCATCCGGTCTGGAGGATCTGCTGCAGTTCGGTGTCAGAGGTCTGCAGCGTTGAGGCATGCTCCATGGGATATCCGGTGAAGGTGGCGGAGATATCGCTGATGCGGAGCGGGTCGTCGGCGGTGTGGATGAGCAGTTGGACGTAGCGGAACGTGCGCCAGTCGAGGGTCTGGTATCGGCAGTCGGCGCTGCCATCGACCAGGAGGCTGTCCTGACGGCCGATGAACTGCTTGCCGTCCACCTCATTGCGGTTGCCCTTGCGGGGGTATTCCTCGTAGAGACTCTCCTGATAGCCGATGCTGACCATGCTGCCGCGTCCTCCCGAGAGGGAGAGTCCGAAGTAGGCATTGGTGAGGTAGGTCTGGTCGAACAGAATCTCCGCGTCGGTGTGTGCGGGGATGGTCCAGCCCTCCTTCGAAACCCTGCAACCCGACAGGCGGCGCGTCTGCATAGGTGGTTCGGGACGACGCTCCATCTGGGGCAAGGTGGAGGGCTGGAGTATCCAGCGTTCGGTGAAGCTGTAGCCGCTGAAGTCGTGTGGAATGCCGACGAAGATGATCTGGGCATGCTGCCAGCGGGTGGTGTCGCATTCGGGCGTCATCCAGTCGTCGATGCGTCGGGCGAGGTCGACCTTCTCGCCCGGCCCTGTGACCAGATAGGACATCTGCTGCAGGGGGCAGGAGCAGGGGGCGTAGGCCGGATCGACAGTGCAGAGCCAGCGGTCGTCGGTATGGAGGGGGAAGGCAGGGTCTCCGTGGCTCTTGAGGTAGAAGCCCGTCTGGACTGACAGATTGGCCATGGCACGGAAGGAACCTTGGTTCCAGACCTGAGCGGAGATGACATTCTGCCCTGCATGGAGGTAAGGCGCGATGTCGATGGTCTCGTAGTTCCAATGCAGCCGATCGCTGCGTGCGGGACCAGCGGAGAGCCATTGACCATTGACATAGAGATTATAGCGATTGTCGGCCGATACGTCGACCAGCCACTGGGAGGGGAGGTCGCTCGCGGACAGATTGAGTGTGCGACGGAAGTAACAGACGGCATACCCGTCAGTCTGCCCGGCGACGGTAATCCAGTGAGGCAGGCCCTCGATTCGCTGGGCATCGAGATTCATAATGCTGCACGCCATCAGCAGAATCAGGAGTAGGAGGGAACACAAGCGGGACTTCATGATGGAGGGGTGGAAACAAAAGTGCCGAGGCAGAGAACTGTGGGCAGTCCGTCCGCCCCGACACCATACACACACATATTAGAAACTAACTTAATAGCCGGGGTTCTGCTTCAGGGCTTTGTTGACCTCAGTCTCAGCCTCCGGGAAGGGCAGATACTCGTCACGACCTGCGGTCCAACCAGCCAGTTCGCGCTCGTTGTCAATATAAGTGACCTCGGTCTTGTACTTGGCATTGTAGATGCCTTCGGCAGTGGAATAGTCATTGCCCTCGAGAGGAGTGACGACGAATGTGGGCAGACGCTTTGCCTTGTCTGCCAGTTCGGCAGCGGCATCGCCCCAGCGCACGAGGTCCTGATAGCGCACGCCCTCCATGCAGAGCTCGAGCTCTCGCTCAGTCTTGACATCGGCGAGGGTGACATTGCTCTTGTCAGCGAGGTGGGCACGGCGACGGACGAGGTTGACGCACTGGTCGGCGGTGGTCTGGTCGCCAGTCTGGACGGCGGCCTCGGCGAGCATCAGGAGGACATCTGCATAACGGATGACAGGGGTGTTGGCGAACTGGCCGAAGTACCACCAGCTGAAGTTCTCGTCGCGCTGGCAGGTGAGCCACTTCATGCGGAAATATCCCTCATGGGCAAACGATGAGCTGGAGGCGCTGCAGTAGATGTTCATGCCCACGAGCTGGTCGAAGGTCTTGATGGCAGCATTGAGACGATAGCCGTCCTTGCCCTCCTCGGCGACGAAAGCATCATAAAGCTTCTTGCTGGGGTTGTAGTAGGCATAGCCGCCCGTGGCGTTGAAGTCGAAGTAGTTGTAGGCTTCGGGGCCTGCTACGAAGTCGGAACCCAGACGCCAGTTGCCATACATGCCGAGCCAGCCATACTGGCACCAGAGGTTGTTGTAATCGAGGTGACGGACGTTCTCGAGCACATATTCACGGCATCCATTGGCATCCATGTGGTAGAGCAGGTTCAGATCGTCGATGAGACCGTAGAGACCGGAAGTGTAGACCGCCTTGAGCTGAGTGTAGGCCTGATCGTACTTGCCTTGATAGAGGTAAGCCTTGCCGAGGAGGGTAAGGGCAGCCTCCCGGCTGAAGTGCGAGCCTGTATCGGCATCGTCAATGCCGGTCTTGGAGACGAGGCATCCCGACTCGATAGCCGTCAGCAGGTCAGACTCGACGAAAGCCCAAAGCTCGGCTACCGTGGAGTTGGTAATCTGATATTCATCGGGTGAGAGCACATGGTCCACCATGGGTACGGGGCCCCAGAGCGAGACGAGCTCGATATAGCTCCAGGCACGGAGACAGCGAGCCTCGGCGCGGCAGCGCTGCTTGGTGGCTGACGTCTCGTCGACGCGTCCCAGAACGAGGTTGGCGGAGTAGATGATCTTGTAGAGCTTCTGGTAGTAGTAGTCCACCCAGACATTGGTGGGGGTGACTACGCTTTCGTAAAGCTCGTCCATGCCGGCATTGTCAGAGCGATTGCCGCCCTGGAGAACGTCATCGGCCATGAGATTCTTGACACAGAAACCATTGCAGTTGAGATCAGGCATGCCATAGTTGCCACTGTAGCCACTGTAGGCCTGACGCCAGATGCTGTAGGTGTTGGTGACAGCTGCTTCTGCCTCTTCGTCGGTCTGATAGTAGTTGTCCTCGCTCACGACGCCTTGCTGGGGGATGTCGAGAGCATCTTCGTTGCAGGCGGCAGTCAGGAGAGCCATGACTGCAACGGCACAGATATAGTAGTTATGAAGTTTCATATTTCGGGGAATTTGAGGGATGTGAGGGATTAGACATTAGAAGGTGATGGAGGCGCCAAGGACGACCTTGCGGGTGACGGGGTAGTTGCCATAGTCCACGCCCATGCCGCTGGTGGCAGTGGCCGAGACTTCGGGATCGAGGCCAGGATAGCTGGTGAAGGTGAAGAAGTCATCGAGCGAGCCATAGACGCGCAGGTTCTGCATCCTGACTTTCTTGCAGATGTTCTTGGGCAAGCTGTATCCAAGTTGGATCTGCTTGAGACGGAAATAGTTGCCACTGAAGACATAGGCATCGGACATCAGATACTTGTCGGCATTGGTCATGCTGGGTGCTGCGTATTTGGCATTGGGGTTGGAGGCGGTCCAGCGATCGTCGTACATCTCCTTGAAGTTGTAGGAGATATTGCCATAGCCGAGCGCCATGAAGATGTCGTTGCCGACGCTTCCGCTGCCGAAGACGGTGAAGTCGAAATCCTTGTAGTTGAGATTGAGAGTGATGCCATAGGTGAAGTCGGGCATAGGCTTGCCGATCATGGTCTTGTCGTTGCCGTCGATGGTGCCGTTGCCATCATTGTCACGGAAGACAGGAGCACCAGTGGCGGTGTCGATGTGATCGACCTGATAACCGCGGAAGTACCAGATGGGGTATCCCTCCTCGAAAGCGGTGATGGCACCATAGGAACCTACGGCAGTATTGCCTTCGATGCGACCATTGCCACCGGCATTGGGGTCGAGATAGGTTACCTCGTTGTCAAGGGTGGCCAGATTGGCGGAGATGGAGTAGCTGAAGTCCTTGGTGAGGTTGTCGCGCCAGCCGAGGTCGAACTCGAAGCCACGGTTGCGGATGGATCCTGCATTGGTGGGCGCAGAGTTGTTGCCGACCTCGTAGGGGATGACGATGCCCGAGACGATGAGGTCCTTGGTCTTCTTGGTATACCAGTCCATGCCAAAGGTCAGACGGTCGCGGAAGGCGCGGAGATCGAGGCCGAGGTCAATCTGCTCGGAGGTCTCCCACTTCAGACTGGGATTGTAGACCTGTGAGGGTGCGGCACCTGTGGCGTAGCTGATGGAGGTGTTGGTATAGGAGTAGGCAAATGAGTCAGTGCTGATGCTGTTGCTGTAGGCATAGCCTGAAAGGTTGGAGGTGGAACCATTCTGACCCCAGCTGGCACGTACCTTGGCAAACGAGAGGGGAGACTGGAACTTCTTGAAGAAATTCTCTTCTGACAGCACCCAGCCTGCGCTGACCGAGGGGAAATAACCCCAGCGGTTGTCGAGCGGGAGAACCGAAAGGTCAGCGGCATCGGCACGCATGGCAAACTGAAGCAGGTAGCGACTGCGATAGTCGTAGCTGATACGTCCGAAGTAGGAGAGCTTGCGGTTGTAGAGGTTGTGGCCATTGACCGTCTTGACCGATGAGCCGGAGGCATAATCGAGGTCCTTGTAATTGTCCTTGTCATAGGCGACCTGCGACACGTCACCATAGAGGTAGACCATGTCGTTCTCGCTGTAGGACATACCTGCCATGAGGGTCAGGTCATGTGCCTTGGCAAAGGTGTGGTTGTAGTTGAAGAAGTTCTCCCACTGGTAGTAGGTGGTGTTGGTGTTGCTACGGGTCACGCCGTTGTTCTCGAGATTGTTCTTCGACGAGGAGCCATAGTAGAGATTGTCGTAGGCGTAGTAGCCGGCATTGCTGAAGTTGTAGCCGAGGCGGGAGGTGAAGGTGAATCCCCGGAAGGGAGTGAAGTTGGCATAGAGCGTGCCGCTGAGATTCTTGACCGAGGTGCGGCTGTCGGTGCTGTTGATGGCGACCATGGGGTGCATCGACTCGCCATCACCGAGAGTGCTGTAATAGTTGCCGGCATCGTCCTTGAGCAAAGTGAAGCCGGAACTCAGCTGTGCCTGCATCTGGGCGGGAAGGGCATCGGGGCTATAGGTGTCGGCATAATAGGGCGGCAGGCTCATGACACGCGAGATCATGCCGTAGTAGGAACTATTGGACGAGCCGTCCTCGATGGCTTTGCTGGTGGACTTGTTGAAGTTGACGGTGGCGCCGACGGTCATCCAGTTGAGGATCTTGTAGTCGGCATTGATGACGGCGGAGATGCGGCTATAGGTGTCCTTGTCCTGACGGATGATGCCGTTGTTGTACATATTGCCCAGCGACATGAAGAACTTGCCCTTCTCGTTGCCGGCATCGAAGCTGACGGTGGTGTGGATCATGGGTGAGGTGGTGAAAGCCACGTCGTACCAGTCGGTCGATGACTGGCCATCCCAGACGCCGTTGTCGATGAGCTGCTGGATGTTCTGGTCGGTGAAGGAGGCGTCACGCTCCTTCATCTGCTGCAGTGCCTCCTGCGAATTGAGCAGGGTGGGACGATGACCCAGACGCTGCCAGGTGTACTGCATGTCGAACTTGATGTTCGACTTGCCCTGCTTGCCGCTCTTGGTAGAGATGAGCACCACGCCATTGCCTGCCTGTGCGCCGTAGATGGCAGCCGAGGCGGCATCCTTGAGCACCTCCATGCTCTCGATGTTGTTGGGGTCGAGATTGCTGAGGTCGGTCGATAGCAGGCCGTCGATGATATAGAGGGGGTCGGACGTGCCATTGGATGAGAAGCCACGCACGCGGATGCTGGGCGATGCTCCGGGCTGTGCCGAAGTGGAGAGCATCTGGACGCCAGCAGTCTTGCCTGCCAGTGCCTCTTCGGCGCGGGTGATGGTGCGGTCCTGGATGTCAGAGGACTTGATCTGCGAGACGGCGCCGGTCAGCGAGGACTTCTTCTGGACGCCGTAGCCGACCACGACCACGTCCTCGAGCAACTGCGAATCCTCCTGCATGGTGACGTTGATGGCATTGTCCTTGCCAAGCTGTACGTCCTGCGGTGCATAACCGATATAGGAATACTGGAGGACCTTGCAGCCAGCAGGGACTTCGAGCGAATACTTGCCGTCAATGTCGGTGGTTGTGCCCGAAGTGGTGCCCTTGGCAAGGACGGTGGCTCCGACGACAGGTTCGCCCATCTCGTCGAGGATCTGACCGGTGACGATGCGCGTGCCCTTGGTGCCCTTGGACTCTTCGCCCTTACGGATGATGATGTGTTTGCCTTTGACTTCGCCGGTGAGACCGGTGCCCTGGAGCATCTGACGAATCTGAGATTCGATGTTGCCCTCGATGTCGGCGGTGCGGATTACGGTCTCCAGATTGACCGAAGCAGCGTCGTAATCGACCGAATAACCCGATTGAGCCTCGATCTGCTCAATGACAGTCTTGAGAGAGGCCTCCTTGTGGCTGAACTTTACGGATTGTGCCCAGATGGCCACGGGTGCCATCATGCACAGGGAGGTCAGGATGAGACCTCGGCGTAGGTGGATAAAGTTGTGCATTGTGTTAGTATTATTTAAAATGAATGTTTGAGACTTCTGCTTTCGTCGCTTGGCCGGAGAAGGTGTCGTTCTGACCGGCGTTCACAAGTAAGAAAGCTGAAGCCTCAAGCACACACAAGGCAAGGGTGTAATTTTTTTTAGATTATTTTGGGAAAATATAGATTGAGTCCCCCTCGATGCGATAATCGAAGCTATGGCTGAGGTCGCGGAGGATGTCGAGCGCATCCTGGATGGACTCATCAGCGCGGAACTTGGCGAAGTAGGAGCCGGTCATGCGTTCCATATGCTCACAATAGATCGATACGCTGTATTTGCGTTCGAGGCAATGGATAATCTCCTGGAAATTCTCTCCCTCGAATATCAGGTTGCCCGTCTCCCAGGAGAGGCGCTTGCGGGCATCGACGGCACTGATCTGGACCTCACCTGTGGTGCGGTCGAGCGCGAGGTTCTGATTGGGTTCGAGGATATAGCGCTTGCCCGACGAGGTGCCCTCCCGAGTCGTGATTTCGACACGGGTGCGTCCTTCTTCGAGGGTGGTGGAGACAGTGCGGGTGTCGGGGTAGGCCGAGACTTCGAACTTGGTGCCGAGTGCCGTGACATTGATTCCTTGCGTCTCGACGGTAAACGGACGCTTCTTGTCATGACGGACGGAGAAATTGGCCTCACCGAGCAGGAAGACGTTACGGCGATCTTTCTCGAAGTGCCGGGGATAAAGCAGGGTGGTGCCGGCATTGAGCATCACGTGGGTGCTGTCCTCCAGCCATATCTCCATGTTCTCGCCGTAGGGTGCGCTGACCTGTGCATAGCCTTCGGTTGTGGAGGAGGCGTGGCCGGAAGTAATCAGATAGGTGCTGAGCGCTGTCAGTGCAACGAGAACGACAGCGGCTGCCGCCGCCCAATAGCGCTGTCGGCTGCCAATGTGAGGCCGGATGGCAGGAGATTGACCCCCGGCCTGAGGTTGTGCCATTCGGCCATGTAACTTCTGCAGGTCGGCCAGTGTCTGCAGGTCCATATCGTCCATCTGTTCTTCCCAGAGTTGCTGCATGGCGCTGTCTTTGTCCGACTGTTCGTCGCCGGAATTGACCATCCACCAGGCAAATCGACTTCGGGTGCCTTGCGAGAAGTGCTGGCTGAAGAATGTGCGTATAAGTTGTTCGATTCTGTTGTTTCCCATTTCTTCTTCTGTTTAATTAAGAGAAAGTCGAGGAGGCATCTACACACAAGGGTGGGGGAGCATTTTTTTTCGTTGATTTGCGAATTCTCAAGGCAGGTCACTTCATGAGCCACAGCATGATGGCCCAGAGTGTCACCTTGCGTAAGGCTGCCAATGCCGTAGTGAGGTGATTCTCGACGGTGCGCTTGCTGATGCCTAAGCGTTCGGCTATTTCTTCGTTGGGAATTCCTTCCTTGCGACTCATTTCGAACACGCGTCGGCGCTGCTCGGGCATCTGTGCGACGGTCTGTTCGATGAGCTCGCGCAGTTCCTGAGCGAAGAGCCGCTCTTCGGCACTGTCGAATTCGACGGGTTTTAGCAGTTCGCTCTCCACAAAGCGTTCGTTGACCAGCAGGTGGTCATAATGGTTGTAGATGGCGAACTTGGCGGTCTTGAACAGGAAAGCCTTCATACTGTGTATCTCACCACATCTGTCGCGGTTCTCCCAAAGTCGCAGGAAGATGTCCTGACTCATGTCCCGCGCCTCCTCCCGATCCTTGATGAAGCCGTCGATGAAGGCTACCAACCTCGGCTGGTAGTACAGGAACAGCATATCGAAGGCACGTGGATTGCCCCGACTGAATGCTTGGATGTAGGTGGATTCTTCGGCTTCGGTCATTGGAATAAGAATTTTACTATGTCATTCATATCGTTTCGTCAAGCGAAGAGTTGGTCTCCGATGACCTGACGGGGCATGCGGCGGCTGTAAGCATTGTCTAGAAGGCCATAGGGAGTGATGAAAACGGGAACCAGGGTCTTGCGCGTCTTGGTGACCTTGCGAAAGGTGCGCAGACGCTGTGATATGTGGGCATCGTACTGGCGCGTGATTTCGTATTCCTCTTGCGCATACTTGATTTCGCACACATTGATGGCCTTGTCCGAGCAATCGCTTGCTATGTATCTCTTCGGTCGCGCCTTTTCGTTGCGCCTTCCTATGATGTTCTGCTATATATTCGTTCCGGTTTTGGCACAAAGTTGGTAAAATATCGAGATTGCGCCAAAATCGGTGTGCGGCGGTGGCAAAATCAGGAGCGCAATCACAATAGTCCCGCGACGACGGGGATGGTGAAGAGCGAGAGGACGGTGGTGAGGAAGGTGCCCTGCGCCATGACGGTCTCATCGACGCCGAACTTGAGGCAGAAGATGGTGCCGAACGAGGCGACGGGCATGGCGATGATGAGGGTGTTGATCTGGATGATCTGCGGGTCGAAGATGACGGCAGCGGCAGGGAGGATCCAGACGAGGAGGCGCATCACATAGCAGACCAGCAACGGCATCACCAGCAGGCGGCAGAACGAGGTGATCCAGACGCGTGGCCCGCCCGCCATATGCTTGGCAGGAATCTGCGAGATGCTGTAACCGATGATGAGGAGCGAGGCGGGGACGGTGACATTGCCAATCATCGTGAGCGGCTTGGCCACCACCTCGGGGGCATGCCAGGCGAAGGCGACGACGAGGATGGAGAGGTACGTGCCAATCATGGCGGGTGTGTAGAGTCGGCTCAGGAATGAGCCGCTCTCGCCACGGCTAGCGATGAAGGGGGCACCCCAGACGAAGACCGAGATGGTGTTGGGGACGTTGAGGATGGCGGCGTAGAAGACAGCTTCGGGTCCGAAGACCGAGGCGACGACGGGATAGCCGATGAAACCGACGTTGCCGAAGGTGAGCATGAAGCTGTGGAGGCCGCGCTCGGGATCCTTGCAGCCCCAGAGACGTGGCAGATAGGTGGCGACGGGCAGGAGGATGGCGTAGGTCACCGTGCCGACGATGAGCAGGGGCAGAATGAGCCGACGGTCGGGCATCACATCGCCCATAGTGCTCGACAGGACGAGGCAGGGGCAGGTGAGATTGACGATGAGGCCTGAGAGTCCCTTGCTGAGCTGGGCGTTCATCAGATGCGTGCGCCCGCAGATGTAGCCCGCGATGACCACGATGAAGAGGATGGTCATCTGGGTGAGGAGAACGGAGATGTTCATGAATTGTGAATTATCAATTCTGAATTATGAATTGATAAATGGTTGTGCTCTGGAACGTCTCGCCGGGACGGAGGGCCGTGGAGGGCCACTGCGGCTGGTTAGGAGAGTCGGGGAAGTGCATCGTCTCGAAGCAGATGGCGTTGCGGCGGGGATAGACCTTGCCCCCTTTGCCGATGATGTTGCCCTTGTGACCGTTGGCGGTGTAGATCTGAAGGGCGGGCTCGGTGGTATAGACGCACATCGTGAGATGGGTCAGGGTGTCGTGGAGGGAGGCGACTGGGGAGGTGAGGTTTTGAGGTTCTGAGGTTTTGAGGTTCTGAGGTTGCTTCAGCTGGTAGCAGTGGTCATAGCCGCCGGTGACTGCGAGCTGGGCGTTCTCGACGTCGATGCTGTCGCCGATGGCATGGGGCTGACGGAAGTCGAAGGGAGTGCCTGCGACTGAGGCGAGCTGACCGGTGACCTTCTTCTGCTCGTTGTAGAGGGCAATGCTGTCGCCGTTGATCCAGAGCTGTTCGCTGAGGATGTCGGACGAGAGGTCGCCCGTGAGATTGAAGAAGGAGTGGTTGGAGGGATTGAGTACGGTGGGACGGGTGGTGCGTGCCTGATAGTCGATGCGGACGGCATCGCGGGTGAGCGTGTAGGTGGTGAGCAGGGTGAGTTCACCGGGGAAGCCGTTCTCGCCGTCGGGCGAGATGTAGCGGAGTGTCATCGTGGTGTCGGTGAGCGAACCGGGCACGAGGCTCCAGAGGCGACCGGCGAAGTTGGGGTTGCCGCCATGACCGCAGTCGCCGCTGCCCTGCAACTGCAGGTGGGCGGTGTCGCCATCGAGCACGTAGGTGCCGCCGATGATACGGCCGATGTAGCGACCCACGACGGCGCCGAAGTTCTGCTTGATGGTCTGATATTGCTCGAGGGTGTCGAAGCCGAGGACGACGTCGGTGCCAGCGACGGAGAGCGACTGGATGCGGGCACCCCAGTTGGTGGCGGACATCTGCATCTCGCCATTGGTCAGGGTGTAGAGATGGAGGGTGGAGTCGGTGGGCTGGTCAAGACCGGCGGTGAAGGGGTCGATGTCGGAGGTGGATGTCGAGGCCTTAGGGGTGCAGCCAATCATGGCTGCAGCGGAAATGATGAGGGTGACGAGGGCGGTGCGGAGATTCATAATTGACAATTCACAATTGATAATTCATAATTCACAATTGGTAATTCATAATTCACAATTGATAATTCATAATTCAGAGAGACTGGATGGCGGAGAGGCGGCGGAGGAGTTCGAGGGTGACGTGCCAGATGGCATCGCAGGTCTCGAGTTCGACGCGCTCGGAGGTGCTGTGCGGCTCGAGGATGCGTGGCCCAATGCTGGCCATCTGGATGCCGGGGTACTTCTGTACAAAATAGCCCGCCTCGAGGACGAAGTGCATGGCAACGGGGGTGGGACGGAAGCCCAGCAGGTCGTTGAACACATCGCTGGTGAGCTGCAGGAAAGGCGAATGGACATCCTCCTGCCAGGCGGGGGCATTCATTACCTCCTCGACTTCGGCACCGCTGACCTCGAAGATCTGGCGGATCTTGTGGGCGAGGAGTTCCATGTCTTCACCACGGAAACTGCGGGAGTGGGTGGAGATAAGGAAGTGGCGACCAGGTTTGGATGTCGTAGTGGCGCCGCTGCTCTGGGGCTGAGTGCCAACCATGCGCACGGTGCCGATGTTGTTGCTCGTCATGGGCGTGCCGGGCATGTCGGGATGCATCTCGAGCGGACCGGTGGGGATGGCATTGAGGTCGGCGAGGAGGCAGCGGGTGGAGAGTTCGTCGATGACATTGCCATGCCATTGTGCCGCATCGAACAGCACCTCAACGTCAGGGTCGGTGACGCCATATTGCGCCTGCACGGCGCAGGAACCCTGGATCATGATGTCGCGGAAGTCCTGCTCCATGGCCGATGGGATGGCAACCATGGCTTCGGCAGACGAAGGGATGCTTGCAGAGGCCTGTCCGCCTTCGAAGCGGACCAGATAGAGGGCAATGTGCTGATGCTGGATGCAGACCTGAAGCAGATTGGCAAGGATCTTGATGCAGTTGGCACGCTGCTTGACAATGTCGACACCCGAATGGCCGCCGAGGCCGCCTCGCACGCGTACATTATAATATATATAGTCTTTGGGCGCGCGGATTTCGTGGTAGGGCAGACGTGCCTGCTGGATGAAGGCGCCGGCAGCGCCGACAGTGATCTGGTCGAAAGCCTCGGAGTCGAGGTTGATGATGTGGCGGCCGCGGATGAAGTCGGGACTGAGCGAGGCGGCACCGTCCATGCCGTCCTCCTCGTTGGTGGTGGTGATGACTTCGAGGGGACCGTGGATGAGCGATGGGTCAGCGAGGATGGCGAGTGCCATGGAGAGGCCCATGCCGTTGTCGGCGCCGAGGCTGGTGTGATGCGCCTTCATCCAGTGATGAGGCTGTGAGGTTTTGAGGTCTTGAGGTTTTGAGGTTTTGAGGTCTTGAGGTTGTGAGGGAGAGAACTCCTCGATGTAGGCATCGATGGGGTCGTGGAGCGGGTCGAAGGGATGACCCTCGTCGGCGACGCAGACCATGTCCATGTGGTTGAGGATGACGATGGGGAGCGCCTGCTCGCAACCAGGCGAGGCAGGCTTGCGGATGACGACGCAGTTGTGTGCATCGCGGCTATAGTCGAGACCATGCTCCTCGGCGAAGTGGCAGAGGAAGTCGGCCACTCCGGCCTCGTGATGTGACGGACGGGGAGTCTGGTTGAGCTGATGGAAAAGTCTGTAGAAAGGAAGATTCAAGTCCATAAAATAGGGTTTTGATGGGTGCAAAGGTAACGATTTTTCGCCGAAATGCAAAATAATCGGGGATTTTTTTGTTTGTTTGAAACAAAAACCTTATCTTTGTGGCAAATTTATTGAATATTACCAACCTCAAATCAGGAAATACACTAACCTATGGCAAAAGAAATTTCTCTGGAGACACTGTATCCTTCGGGACGCAAGGACACCATCCGACTCGATGACCCGATGGGCATCGAACTCGATTACCGCGTCATTACCAATGGCATCATCACCATCCGCGTGTCGACCCACGGCGCCGAGTTGTCGTCGCTTCGGCTCGATGCTACAGGCCGCGAATATCTGTGGCAGGCCGACCCCGCCTTCTGGAGCCGTCATGCTCCGGTGCTGTTCCCTATGGTAGGCATGGTGTGGGAAGGTCGCTATCGCTCGCATGGTCGCGAGTGGAAGATGGGTCAGCATGGCTTCGCACGCGACATAAACTTCCAGCTCATCGACGATGAGCCCGACGCCGAGGGCAATCCGCGTCTGCTCTACGTGCTGCGCTCCAGCGAGGAGACGCTCCAGAAGTATCCTTACCGCTTCCGTCTGGAGGTGGGTTATGTGCTCAAGGGGCGGAGCGTCGAAGTGATCTGGCGCGTCATGAACCCCAGCCGGGACGAGGAACTGAAGTTCCAAATCGGTGCACATCCTGCTTTCTATTGGCCTCTATTGACCAATGAGGAGATCAATGCAGGTGTGGAGACGCAGAAGGAGGCATTGGCACGGACCGATGACCGTGGCGGCTTCCTGCTGGCTGACACAGCTAAGACCTTCACCACCCGTCTGCTGAAGGAGAAGGGCTGCGTGGACCCAGAGAAACGTGGCAAGGCTCAGACTGATGAGCGTGGTTACTATCCGCTCACTGCTACGACGTTCGATGAACTGGATACGCTGATTTTCGAGGAGGGACAGGTGCCGTGCGTGACGTTGTGTGATGCTGCGGGTAAGCCGTACCTGACCGTCAAGAGCCAGGCTCCCGTGATGGGTCTGTGGTCACCGCCACGGAAGCGTGCGCCATTTGTCTGCCTCGAGCCCTGGTTCGGCCGCTGCGACAGTGCGGGCTACGAGGGCAACTATGAGGACAAAGACTGGATACAGACGCTCGCTCCACTGGGCACGTTCGAGACGAGCTATCAAATCGTCATCGAGTGAAGATGGAGAGAGACAGAGCCAAACATGGCTCTGTACGGAAACATGGAAATACGGGCAGCCGCCAGTAGTGGAAGACTATTGGCGGCTGCTCGGTGATGTCATGATGATGTGCTGACGGCGATTTGCTGACGGTGAAGTGCAGGCAAAAGGTGGCTACAGGAGGAAGAGCAGCAGCACCTGGATGAGAACGACGCGGAGGAACATGCCGAGGGGATAGACCGTGGCATAGCATACCGAAGGCGCATCGCCCTCCACATTGTCATTGGCATAGGTGAGCGCCATCGGATTGGCCATGCTACCGCAGAGCATGCCGAAGGTGGAGCCCAGATCCATCTTGCCCCAACGCAGGCACCAGAGACCGATGAGCAGGACGGGGACGACGGTAATGACGAAGCCGAGTCCGATCCAAAGCAGACCTTCTGGACGCAGCAGGACTTCGATGAAGCGGTCGCCTGAGTCGAGACCGAGACAAGCCAGATAGAGGGCAAGGCCGATGCCGCGAAGCATCAGGTTGGCTGAACGGGTGGTGTAGGTGCGGAGATGCAGTCGCGCACCGTAAGCCCCCATCAGGATGCCGGCGATGATGGGACCGCCTGCCAGTCCGAGGCGGACGGGCAGCGAGACACCAGGCACGAAGATGGGCAGACAGCCCAGCATCAGACCCAGCGTGATGCCGACGAAGATGGAGGCCAGGTTGGGATCCTTGAGCGAATCGTGGGCGTTGCTCAGTTCAGCCTCGACATGCTCGATGTCTTCTGCGCGGCCTACAAGGGTGACTCGGTCGCCATACTGCAGGACGAGGCCGGGGGTGGCGAGCAGGGTGAGACCCATGCGGCTGACGCGGCTGACGTTGACGCGATAGCGGGTATGCAGGCGCAGCGAGCCGAGTTTGCGGCCATTGGCATGACTCTGGGTGATGACGATGCGCTTCGAGATGAGTTGGTCATCCAGATGATCCCAATCCACTCCTTCGCGATTCCAGTCTTCACTCTTCTCTTTGAGACCGAAGAGGACGGTGAGTTGAGGGACAGACTTCTCCTCGGTCACCACCATCAGACGGTCGTCAAGCTGTAGTTGCGTCTCCCCCTTGGGCGCTTCGGCCGGCTGGTCGGCACGCCAGATGCGCGAGATGACGAACTTGGCCGGAGTGAGTCGGCTCACGTCGCTCAGCTTCATGCCGCCGAGGGCGGGGTTCTTGACCTGGAATGTGGCGATGTAGGGTTCGTTGTCATTCTCCTTAGTGGGCAGGTGGTTGGCGCGTCGGCCCAATGGGAGCTTGCCCATCAGCGCCAAGGCGAGGATGACGCCGACCACGCCGAGCGGATAGGTGACGGCGCATCCCAGTGCGGCGCTGTCCTGCTCGATGCCGAGCTGGCTCAGCGTCTGCTGGGCGGCAGCGAGGGCTGGCGTGTTGGTGACCGCACCGCTGAGGATGCCTGCCATGTCGCCGAGCGGCACATCGAGCAGGTAAGCCAAGGCAAAAGCCAGCGCCGTGCCGAGCAGGATGTTGACCGTGCTGATGACGTTGAGCCGGATGCCCGTGCCTCGGAAGGCACTGAAGAAGCCGGGACCCACTTGCAGACCCACCTCGTAGACAAAGAGTACCAAGCCGAAACTCTGGGCAAAGTGCAGCATCTGCGGGTCGATGCTGAACCCTAACGAGCCGGCGCAGATGCCCACGAAGAACACGAACGTAGCGCCCAGCGAGATGCCCGCCACCTTCACCTTGCCCAGCGCGGTGCCGAGGGCGATGATGATGGCGAGTATCACTGTGGCCTGTATGGGTGAGTAGGTAAGGAAGACTTCGGTAAGCCAGGACATGGGAAGGAATTATGGTTCATCCAGGACAGCAGGCTCCTCGACATACTGCATCGAGACGCGCCAGCCGTAGAGTTGATAGAGTTCGACCATGTGGTCGAGGCGCTGACGGAAGGCTGCATAGTCGCGATGCTCGGGTTGACTCCACTGCACCTCAGCAAGGGCAGCGGCACGAGGCAGGAGCATGTATTGAACATGATTGAATGAGGCGATGTACTCCGTCCAGACGTTGGCCTGCACGCCGATGATGTGTTGCTGCTCGTCGGGGGTCAATGCCTCAGGCAGTGGATTGAAGCTGTAGACCTTCTCGATGGGTACATAGCCGCCAATGGAGAGAGGCTCGTGACTGGTGTCCTTACGCTGGCAATAGTCGAGGTAGAAGTACGAGGTGGGCACCATGACGACGTCGTGACCCAGACGGGCAGCCTCGATGCCGCCGTCAATGCCGCGCCAGGACATGACGACAGCATTCTCGGAGACGCCACCCTCCAGGATCTCGTCCCAGCCGATGGCCTGACGGCCCTTCTGCGTGAGATATTCGTCAATCTGACGGGTGAACCAGCTCTGGAGCTTCTGCTCGGGGGTGTACTGCACGTAGCCCTCCCATCCGCTGTAGTGCTTCTCTGTGTCCTTGGTGAGGCCGAGTTCCTTGATCTTGGCCTGACACTTGGGGCACTTCTCCCAGCGTACCTTGGGGCATTCGTCACCTCCGATGTGGATGAGGCGCGAGGGGAAGATGTCGAGCACCTCGTCGAGGATGTCCTTGCAGAAGGGGACGACGTCGGGATTGCCCATGCAGAGCACATCGTCAGAGATGCCCCACTGGGTCAATACGTCATAAGGACCACCCGTGCATCCGAGCTGCGGGTAGGCAGCCAGGGCACCCTGCATGTGGCCGGGCATCTCGATTTCGGGGATGACCTCGATGTAACGCTCAGCAGCATAACGTACAATCTCGCGCGCCTCCTCCTGGGTGTAGAAACCTTCGACGGGGATGGAGTCGTTGGAGCCCCATTGCTTCTCGATCATCGTGCCGGAGCGACGCGAACCGATCTCAGTGAGGCCGGGATACTTCTTGATCTCGATGCGCCAGCCCTGGTCGTCGGTGAGGTGCCAATGGAAGCGGTTGATGTTGTGGAGCGCGAGCATGTCGATGTAGGTCTTGACACTGTCGAGCGGCCAGAAGTGGCGGCAGCAGTCCAGGTGGGCGCCGCGGTAACCGAAGCGAGGTGCATCGGAGATGTGGACGGCAGGGAGGCTGACGCGCACATCCTGCTGCAGCGGCAGCGCCTTGCGGAGCGTCTGGATGCCATAGAAGATGCCGGCAGGTGCGGTGGCGGTGAGCTTCACAGCCGTGGCGGACGTGGTGAGTTCGTAGGCTTCGGAAGCCTCGTCGCCTGAAAGGAGCTGGAGGTTGATGCCCCCGTCGCCCAGGCCTGCCTTGACGGGAATCTCATAGCCGAGGATATCTTGCGCATACTCTTGCAGGAAGTGGGCATTGCGCTCCATGTCTGGAGTCTCGGGACTGTAGTGGATGACAGTGTTCTTGTCGATGATGTACTGACCACCATCGGCAGTGGGTTCAACGGTCTGCGGACAGGGGATGACGTCGAACGATGCCTCGGCAAGGGGACGATTGTCGCTGCAACTGACGAGAAGGAGCGAGGCAACGAGGAGGGAAAATGACGATTTCATAAGGAAACGAAATGAGGGCGGACAGGCGACTGACCGCCCAAATCGAATTTAATGCTCGAGAGCGGGATTGTAGCTGAGATGAGGCGGCTGATTGTAGGCGCAGTTCTGCCAGACGATGCTCATGTCGTAGACGTGGTCTTCGCGCAGCCAGGGCAGGCGATGCTCGGTGGGAATGGTGGTTGAGAAGATGCGGAGGCTGTACTGCTTCTGCACCTGTGGCTCCATGGGACTAGGTCCGAAGCCGGGACCGCCCATCGGAGGTTGCGGCCGTCCACCGCGACGCATCTCGCGGCGCATGCGCTGCTGCTCTTCCTCCTGGGCCAACATCTGCTGTGGATCTTCCCCATCGACGACGTAGTAGACCACCTCCTCGCGCCAGTCGCCGTAGAGGTCGGACTGGAGACAAGGCACGTCCTTGGTACCATTGCACGAATGGGCGCCATACTGACGCATGTCGGTCTGCATCTCGAAGGTCTTCAGTGTGGGATTCCACTTCGAGACGAAACGGTGGTCATGGTATTCCTCATAGAGGTCACCATCCCAGAAGATGCGGAAGTTATGGTTGTTCACTGCGCCACTGTGCCAGGGCGCAATGCTGTCGGCATGGCAGGTGAAGAGCGCTCCACGGGTGTGGGCCAGATATTCGGCACCGGGATAGTTGGGATCGCAGTCGAAGATGGTGCCGCGGCCAACGTCGCCACCGATGATGGGGAGCGACGAGAGGATGCGTCCGGTGCGGGCATCCATCAGGCAGGCATCGTAGGCAGTGCGGTCCTCGGTGATGCGATAGACCTCCATGCCGGGGTTGTTTGGATCGAACTCTCCTAGATGCAGTGCGTCACCATGACCGAGGCCCGTGCGCCAGAGCGTCGTGCCATCGTGGTCGAGGCAGGCAGCACCGACCACGATCTCGTCGTAGCCGTCACCATCCACGTCGCCTACGCTCACGGAGTGGGCACCCTCACCGAACATGCCCTCGCCAGGCACGTCGCTGGAGTGATGCCAGACGGTGGCAAGTTCCTTGCCGTCCCAGCTGTAGGCTGCGAAATAGCTGTAGGTGTAGTAGCCGCGGTTCATCACGGCGCAGGGGCGGGGCTGAGGCTTTGAGGTTGTGAGGTTGTGAGGTTGTGAGGTTGTGAGGTTGTGAGTTTTTGAGGTGGGGAGGAAGGCGACACAAGCCTTGAAGCGACAACCGCGATTGCCCTTGTCGGCGCCATCCCAACTACCCTCACGGCTGTCCCAGTTCTCCTGGATGTCGAAGTGGGGCCAGTAGTCGACGGTCATCAACTCGCTGCCATCGCGTCCGCTGAAGCAGGTGAGCCATTCGGGACCGTGGGTGATGATGCCGTTGTCGTCGTAGTAGGTCTGCTGGTGGTCGGCTCCGGTTGCTATACCTTTATTCAGATAGCTGCCCGTGCCGTCCTGTGTGCCGGGAGCGGTCTTGACGATCATTTCGCCATAACCGTCGCCGTCGAAGTCATAGCAGAGGAACTGCGTGTAGTGGGCACCCGAACGGATGTTGGGACCGAGGCAGATGCGCCACAGCCGTTCACCGGAGAGTTTGTAACAGTCGATCCAGACGGGCGACGTCTGACCACGGTGGGCGTTGTCATGCGAATTGGAGGGATCCCACTTCAGGATGATCTCCTCTTCTCCATCGCCGTCCATGTCGCATGCCGAGCAGTCGTTGGGGCTGTAGGTGGCACCGAGCTGGCGCGTGTCGGTGGGAGCTTCGAGGCGGATGTCGCGGTAGAAGGCAGCATCTGCCTTGACGCCAGCCTGCTGGTCAATGACCTTGCCCTGACCGTCGAGCACCTCCAAGCGGAAGGTGGCGTCGCGGTAGGAGAGGGGCAGTTGGACGTCGGTCTGAGTCGATGTGGATGACACCAGCTGATCGTTGGCAAAGAGGCGGTAGGTGGTGGCGTCGCCGTCAGTGCCGCGCATGCGCCAGCTGACAAACAGTGAATCCTGATGCTCGCTGACACTGGCGTGCAACCCGCGGTCGGGCGCCGTCTGTGCCATTATCGCAACAGGAATTGTCAATAGGGATAACAGGGGCAATGTGTAGTGTTTCATGTAGAGATATGTAGTGTGTAAAAGAACGGCAATTGGAGCTGGGGTACCAAGAGACCAGGAAAAGAAGTGAAGGGTATGCCACCACACAGAAGTGGAGGCATACCCTCAGTATTAGGAGTGCTATTACTTGCGATAGTTGGCAAGGTCGGCAGGCTGAGCGTCAGCCACGAAGTCGGCATGCTTCTCAACCTCAGCGGCAGCGTAGCGGACGAATACCTTGGCCGACTTCTCGAAGAGGTCAGGACGCTGGGTAGCGTTGCGCAGGATGAGGATGCCCATGATGGTGTAGGCAGCCATCTCGTAGAGATGACGTGAGCAGAAGTCCTTGAACTCGTCGTCCTTCAGGTCGACGACCTTTTGGACAGCGGTGTTGTACTTCTCGGCCATCTTCTCAACGCGGGCCTTGAGCTCAGCATATTCAGGAGCAATCTCAGTCTCGGCGAAGAGGTCGGAGATGACCTGGCCATAGAAGCCGTTGGTGACGTAGCGGATAGCGGCTACGGTCTGGAGCTGGGTGGTACCCTCGTAGATGGAGGTGATGCGGGCATCGCGGTAGAGGCGCTGGCAGGCATACTCGAGCATGAAGCCCGAACCACCGTGGATCTGGATGCAGTCGTAGGAGTTCTGGTTGGCGAACTCGGAGTTCATACCCTTGGCAAGGGGAGTGAACGAGTCGGCCAGCTTGGAGAACTTCTTGAGCTCCTGACGCTCCTCGGGAGTGAGCTTGCGCTCACGCTCGATGTCCTCGAGGCACTTGTAGATGTCGACGTAGCGGGCGCACTGGTAGAGCAGGGCGCGACCGGCATCGAGCTTGGCCTTCATGATGGAGAGCATGTCGTAGACGGCAGGGAACTGGATGATGGCCTGACCGAACTGCTTGCGGTCCTTGGCATAAGCGAGACCCTCCTCGTAGGCAGCGGCAGAGATGCCGACTGACTGGGCAGCGATGCCGAGGCGGGCACCGTTCATCAGGGCCATGACGTACTTGATGAGGCCCAGCTTGCGCGAGCCGCAGAGCTCAGCCTTGGCATTCTTGTAGACGAGCTCGCAGGTCGGGCTGCCGTGGATGCCAAGCTTGTTCTCGATGCGGCGGACATTGACGCCACCCTGACGCTTGTCGTAGATGAACATCGAGAGGCCGCGGCCGTCCTTGGTACCCTCCTCTGAGCGGGCGAGGACGAGGTGAATGTCGGAGTCACCGTTGGTGATGAAGCGCTTGCAGCCGTTGAGCAGCCAGCAGCCCTCCTCCTCCGAGTAGGTAGCCTTGAGCATGACGCTCTGCAGGTCAGAACCGGCGTCAGGCTCGGTGAGGTCCATCGACATGGTCTCGCCGCCGCAGACGCGGGGGACATACTTCTGGCGCTGCTCCTCCGAACCGAACTCGTAGAGGGTCTCGATGCAGTCCTGCAGCGACCAGATGTTCTCGAAGCCGGCATCGGCGGTGGCAATCATCTCGTTGATGATGGTGTAGGCAGTGCAGGGGAAGTTGAGGCCGTTGTAGCGACGGGGCATCGTCACGCCGCAGAGACCTGCCTTGACGGTGGCGTCGAGGTTCTCGTAGGTCTTCGAGGCATAGCGGACGCGGCCGTTCTCGCAGTGAGGGCCTTCAGCATCGACAGCCTCGGCATTGGGGGCGATGATGTTGGCGCAGATGTCGCCGGTGAGCTCGCATACGCGGTCGTAGTTGTCGAGGGCGTCCTCATAGTCCTGAGGAGCGTAGTCGTAAGCATCCTTGTCGGCAAAGTTGCGCTCCTTGAGCTCAACGATGCGCTTCATCAAGGGATTGTTCTCGAGCTCGAACTTGAGTTCGGGATGGTCAGTATAGAAATTTGCCATTTTACTTAGAATTCTTCTTGTAGTACTTAATCATCTTGGGGACAACCTCCTCGACAGTGCCGTTGATGACATAGTCGGCGATGGCGTTGATAGGAGCATTGGGGTCGCTGTTGATCGAGATGATGATGCCCGAATCCTGCATGCCGGCGATGTGCTGGATGGCACCGCTGACGCCGCAGCAGATGATGAGCTTAGGACGGACGGTGATACCGGTCTGGCCAATCTGACGGTCGTGGTCGGCAAAGCCGGCGTCGACAGCGGCACGTGAGGCACCTACCTCAGCATGGAGCTCCTTGGCAAGTTCGAAGAGCATGTCGAAGTTCTCACGCGAACCGACGCCGAAACCACCGTCAATGACGATGGGCGAGCCCTTCAGGTTGTGCTTGGCAGCTTCGACGTGACGGTCGATGACCTTGACGACGTACTCAGTCTCGGGCACGTACTTGGCGACATCGTGACGGATGACTTCGGCCTTGTAGTTCTCGTCGAGCACCTCCTTCTTCATTACGCCCTCACGCACGGTAGCCATCTGTGGACGGTGCTCGGGGTTGACGATGGTGGCTACGATGTTGCCACCGAAGGCAGGACGGATCTGATAGAGCTTGTTCTCGAAGTGCTTGACGATGGGCTTCTTGTCGGCATCGAAGCCGCAGTTCATGTCGAACTCACCGATCTCGAGTTCGGTGCAGTCGGCGGTGAGACCGCTGAAGAGGGCCGAAGATACGCGAGGACCGAGGTCACGGCCTACGACGTCTGCGCCCATCAGGCAAATCTGTGGATCCTCCTCCTTGAAGAGGTTGACCAGCACGGCAGTGTGAGGATTCGAAGTGTAAGGGAACAGACCGGGAGCATCAAAGATGTGCACGCGGTCCACGCCATACTTCATCACCTGGTTCTCTACGCCATCGAGACCAGAGCCGGCGATGATACACTCCAACTTAACGCCAAGTGTATTGGCGAGCTTGCGGCCCTTGGTGAGGAGCTCGAGGGAGACGTCCTTGACGGTAGTGCCCTCAATTTCGCAATATACAAATACAGAGTTCATATTTTCTGATTAGGTTTTGAGGTTTTGAGGTTTTGAGGTTTTGAGGTTCTTCAGCCTTACAGCCTTATAACCCTACAGCCTTATAACCTTACAACCTAATTATTATCCAATAATCTTCTCGTTGAGGAGTTCTACCATCAGGTCCTCGACGTCGGTGTCGCTGCCGGTCATGGTGCGGCTCTCCTTGGCCTTGAAGACGATGTTCTTCACAGCCTTGACGTTGGTGGGCGAACCGGTCTTGCCTACCTGCTTCATGTCAGCCTCGATGTCGGCAGCACCCCACTGGGTGATGTTGAGGTAGTCCTTGGCGGGAGCTGCAGCGTCGGCGGGACGCTCGGCAGGAGCGGTGGCGTTCTTGTACTTCATGACGCGCTTGGCGTTGCGGGGACGGCAGGGAGCGGCCGAACCGTTGACGGTGACGACCAGAGGCATAGGAGCCTCGACGGTCTCAACGCCGCCGTCGATGTGACGCTTGATGACGACCTTCTTCTGCTCGGGGTCGAGCGAGAGGATCTCTTCGGCATAGGTCACCTGGGTGAGGCCGAGCTTCTCGGCGATCTGGGGACCTACCTGGGCGGTGTCACCGTCGATGGCCTGGCGACCGCCGAGGATGATGTCATAGTCGCCGATCTTCTTGATGGCCTGGCTGAGAGTATAGGAGGTAGCAAGGGTGTCTGCGCCACCGAGGCAGCGGTCGGTCACTACATAGCCGGCGTCAGCACCGCGGTAGAGAGACTCGCGGATCACTTCGGCGGACTTAGGCAGACCCATGGTTACAACAGAGATGGTAGAGCCGGGGAACTGCTCCTTCAGACGGAGCGCCTGCTCAAGTGCATTGAGGTCGTCAGGGTTGAAGACTGCAGGAAGGGCTGCACGGTTGACAGTGCCTTCGGGAGTCATGGCGTCTGGACCCACGTTGCGGGTGTCAGGTACCTGCTTGGCAAGTACGATAATCTTAAGTGCCATAATTTTAAAATGTATATATTATGTTTTGTTCTTTTGATTGTTCTTCTTTCTGTCGGTTCTGGACAATGCGGAATTCAACGCTGCAAAGGTATGCAAAAAATTCCATTCTTCCAAATGATATTGCCCAAAATCAGCCCGTTATCAGCCGAAAACGGCGAAAAGTGGGAATTGTGGCACGTATATTTTGCACTAATCGATATCAGTTTTGCACAAAAATGGTCAAAGTGCGCACATCTCGATTCTTTGTAGGGGAGGCAAATATCAAATGATATATGTCAAAAAGCAAATGCCACCCTCCTTGTTGCAGCAGTGTGCTGGGCAAGGAGGGTGACATTTGCTATTTTACATTCGCGAACTTCAACGAGGCGTTTATTCGTCAATCGAAACCAACTTATACGTGCGCGAGCCGAGGCCGATCTTCTCGCCCCACTCCATGATGTGGGTGCCATGCTGCTGGGCGATGCGGTCGAGGAGGGGCTTGGTGTTGTTGTGCTCGTCGTTGTGGATTTGGGTGACGATGTCGTAGGCAGCCTGGTCGCAGGCGACGGGGTCGAGCGAAGCGATGATACCGTAGTCGGCAATCAGAGGTTCCTGAGGTTCGGCATTGCAGTCACAGTCGATGGACATCTTGTTCATCACCGAGATGTAGAGGATCTTCTGGCCGCCGTCGAAGTATTCGTGCACAGCCTGAGCGGCTGCAGCCATCGACTCGACGAAGGCATCCTGCTCGGAGACAATCTCGGGAGCCCAGCACTTCTCGACGTCGTCGGTCACGCCGTGGCTGTGGATGTAAGCCTTGCCGGCTGATGAACCCACTCCGATCGAAGCGTTCTTGAGCACACCGCCCAGACCGCCCATCTGGTGGCCCTTGAAGTGAGCCAAGTTGATCATGAAGTCGTAGTTCTGGATGTGAGTTCCTACAATGTCGTACTTCAGCCAGGTAGAGTCCTTGACGGGAATCTTCATGTCGCCCTCTTCGTCCATGATGTCCACCTTGGCGACGTCGAGGAAGCCGTGCTCCTTGATGGTCTTCCAGTGCTTCTCGCTCGTGCAGCGGGCGCCACCATAGGCGGTGTTGCACTCCACGATGGTGCCCTGCACTTCATCGAGGAGTGGCTTGATGAAGGCGGGACGCAGATAACCGGTCTTCTCGGATTCTCCGGTCGAAATCTTCACAGCCACGCGACCCTCGGCCTTGCGGCCCAGTGCCTGGTAGATTTTGACGAGTGACTCGGGGGTGATCTCGCGGGTCACATAGACTACGGGCGTGTCGGCCACGGCGGTGGTGGTGTCAGCCTCACTCTCTGTCTCGGTGGCTTGTGCCTGTCGGCCACCACATGCTGCACAGCCCATCATGGCGGCGAGCGTCAGCATCGAAAGGAACAACTTCTTCATGGTCTGAACTTTTAACTTTTAACTTATATCTTTTAACTTTAAGACGCCACAGCGTCTTAAAGTCCCTTGTTGGCAATGAGCCATTCGGCAATCTGCACGGCGTTGAGTGCAGCGCCCTTCTTGATCTGGTCGCCTACGAGCCAGAAGGTCAGGCCGTGGTCGTTGGCCAGGTCCTTGCGCACGCGGCCCACGTAGACGTCGTCCTTGCCGGCGAGGAAGAGGGGCATTGGATAGACCTTGTTGGCTGGGTCATCCATCAACTGCACGCCCTCGCCCTTCTGGATGGCCTCCTTGAATGCCTCGACGCTGACGGGCTCTTCGGTCTCGACCCACACGGCCTCAGAGTGGCTGCGGAGCGAAGGCACGCGGACGCACATGGCCGAGCAGGCAGCGTCGGTGTGCATGATCTTGCGGGTCTCGTTGAACATCTTCATCTCCTCCTTGGTGTAACCGTTGTCAGTGAAGACGTCGATCTGAGGAATGACGTTGTAGGCAAGCTGATAGGCGAACTTCTCGACGGTGACAGGCTCGCCATTGAGTACCTGACGGTACTGGGTCTCGAGCTCCTTCATGGCAACGGCGCCGGCGCCTGAAGCTGCCTGGTAAGAGGCGATGTGGATGCGCTTGATGTGGCTGAGTTGCTCGAGGCACTGCAGCACGACGACCATCATGATGGTGGTGCAGTTGGGGTTGGCGATGATGCCGCGGGGACGGACTAGCGCGTCCTTGGCATTACACTCGGGCACTACCAGCGGTACGTCGGGATCCATGCGGAAGGCCGACGAGTTGTCAATCATGACGGCACCATACTTGGTGATGTCGGCAGCAAACTCCTTCGAGGTGCCACCGCCAGCCGAAGTGAAGGCGATGTCCACACCGCGGAAGTCCTCGGGGTTGTGGGTGAGTTCCTTGACAACGATGTCCTTGCCACGGAAGGTATAGGTGCGGCCAGCCGAACGGCTTGAGCCGAACAGAAGCAGTTCGTCAATAGGGAAGTTGCGCTCGTCGAGAACGCGAAGGAATTCCTGTCCTACGGCGCCACTGGCACCGACAATAGCTACTTTCATTTTCTTATTGATAGAAATTAGGATTATTGATTATCTTGACCTTAAAACAACATAATTTCGCGTGCAAAGATACACATTTTTTATTTTATATGCGAAGATTGTTGTCAAAAATCCATCTTTTTACTCCCAAAAGCCTACTTTTTGATAAGTGGGGGTGAGAAAATCCCGTCTCTAGCTTGTCCCATCGCACTTCAGATGTCCCTGTTCCCGCCTCTGATGGCGCCACTCCGCTGGAATTCAGCCAATGAATGACAAGATTGGTCAACGGACAATGGAAATAGGTTCTTCGCTCTGTCAGCAGCGTTCACGACATGCTATATTTCCGCTGGTGTAAAATCGTTCAACTTGCAGAATAATAGTCAGCATTTTCGGCTGTCTGACTTATATTCTCTTTCCCGCCTATTGCACATGTCTGCGAAAATCAGTACCTTTGCACCGCAAAACAAGAACAAAAGTTTGGCTTTTCATGTAATTTGTGTGTGTTTATCTATAGGTATCAGGGTCTGGACTTGTGAAAGTCCGGCCCTGTTTTTTTCGCGGCTTGTGTGTAAGGGGGCTGATGAGAATCATTTCACTTCGATGATCTCGTCCATGTTGGTCGTGTAGCAGCGGCTGCGGTAGTCGTGGCGCAGCAGGTCGCGGAAGTTGGTGTGCTCGCCAGTCTCGGGGTCGATGGGGAACTGCTGCACCGCCAGCTGGATGGTGTCGTTGCCGTAATGTCGGTTGATGACGTCCATGATTTCCGACAGCCGGTTCATCTTCTGGCGCTGCTCGGGGGTCAATGTGTCGAAGAGGTCCTGCTGACGGCGGCGTCGGAGGTGATGCCGCTCACGATGACGCCCGCCCGCTTGAACTTGTAGCCCTTGCGGTAGAAACTGCGCAGTGCCCTGAGCGCCGCAGACACTACTTCGTGTGTCGATGCGGTGGGAGTGACCATCGTCACCGTCATGCCGCCGTCCATCTGTGCCAGGTCGAGGCGGTGATGGTTGGTCTGCGCGAAGCAGGTCACCATCGAGCAGACCGAATGCTGGCGGCGCAGCTTCTCGGCACAGTGGGCGGCATAGTTCGAGACGTACATCTCCAGCTCGCCCTGCTCCTCCACCATGCCGTCGAACGAGCGACTGGTGCAGATGGTCTTCTTCTCGGTCTGCTCCAGCGTCGTGATGCACGAGATGCCGCAGAGTTCCTTCCACGTCCGGGCTCCGGTCACGGTGAAGCGTTGCTGCACCCATGACTGTGAGCGCTGAGTCAGGTCCCATGCTGTCTGGATGCCGAAGTAGCGGTACTTGTCGACACCGCGCCAGCCTACGCCCCACACCTCACCGATGTCGAGCAATTGGAGTGCCTTCTGTCGCTTCTCATCGGTGTCGATGATGCACACCTTATCATAGCCTTTGTAATGTTTGGCGAACCACGTTGCTGCCTTTGCCAAGGTGCGTGTCGGAGCGATGCCGATGCTCACCGGCATTCCCGTCCATTGGCCGATCTGCTTCACCAACGCATGGGCCCACTGCTCAAGGTTCATGGAGGGGACAAATGCTGGGCTCTCTTTCGTCCCTCTGAGTGTAAGGAACGCCTCGTCGATGGAGTATTGCTCCACCGCCTCCACCCATTCCGTGGGGGTGCGGAGGATGGACATCACGCGGTTCGACATGTCGGCGTAGAGCACATAGTTGCTCGACCGGATCTCCACGCCGTGTTTCTGGACGAGATCCTTGATCTGGTAGATGGGCACGCCCATCTTGATGCCCAGCGCCTTCGCTTCGTTCGATCGCGCCACGACGCATCCGTCGTTGTTCGACAGCACAACGACAGGCCTTCCCTTCAGGTCCGGCTGAAACACCCGCTCGCACGAAACGAAGCAGTTATCGCAATCTACTACGGCGTACATTAGAGATCGTTAGACCGTTCTCAGTGAAAATAACCGGGATTGCAGAAGAAGTAGGTCTTGGCTTTGTCTTCCTCCGGCATTAAGTAGTCTACGAAGGCATTCTCATCTGCGCGCCAAAGTATTTTGTAGTACTTGGTGCCAAAATCTCCGAATAAGTTGTCTTTCGATTTACCAGAGGCTACGTCATCGGCATCCTTGTGTATCATCTGTATCACCGAGCTGAGTTGCTGATAGTAGAGGGGCATCAGTTCATGTTGCTCATCTTGGGCCTGGCTTATCTGCATCGTGGAGAGGAAGGCGAAGGCCAGGGCTGCGATGCTGGCAGGATGCTGACCGAGGCACCTCTGACATTCTGTAAGGCAGGCTTCGAAGTCCTGTGTCTGGAAGAGGGAGTCCAGGTTGATGGGCCAAAGTTGTGTGCCTGTGTATTGTTCGGTCAGGGCCTGTCCGAAATAGATACGCGACAGGTCTACCAGATTAAGCCCGGTATCGCCGCTCCTGAATCGTTCAATGAGTTCGTCGTAGTCTGAACGGTGCTCCTGCATCCATTGCTCGATGGCTTCGAAATCGATGCAGAAAGGCTCAAGGTCGGCCAGAACCTGCTGGCCCTGAGCGGCCCATTGATTGTCTGTGCTTTGGCTTAGCATCGTGGCATATTTGCGTGCATTCTCGAGATCACCTATGTCCTTGTAGGTTCGTGCTATGGCATTCAGTGTGTTTCCATCGTCTGGGAAGTCGTTGAGCAGACTGAGGAAGTAGTCGAGAGCTTTCTCCTTTTGGAAAGACTGCAGATAGATGACACCTCGATTAAAGCGGAAGACGATGAGGTCGGGGTACATGCTGATGAGCGAGTCATTGAGAATGGTGGCCAGCTCCAGTTCGTTCTTGTCAACCAGTTGCCCGATGACGGTATTCATGTGTTCCTGTAGCATTTCTTCCACGTTTTGGTCGAATGGATGATCGTAGAAGTCGGTCCATCGATTGGGATTCTGTCGGTGCAAGGTGAGCATGTCGATGGCTAGGGCCGTGGCGTAGCGTGTCTCATTCTTCCAGAACAGACTTTCTGAGAAGTTGGTGTAGAGCTCCAGAATGTCCGGATGGAGACTAATGTCCTTGCGTATGTAATCGATGGCTTTGATGTAGTGTTCCATGCCGGTACCGGCGTCCTTCATGATCCAGAGGTTGTTGACCTTCAATTGTCCGAACCTGGTCAGTGTGTCGGGCAACATAGCCGTGTGTTCGAATTCTTTCAGATCCTCCACTTGAGTGATCTGTGGCATGGCGATCAGGTAGTTGTAGATGAAGTGAGCATAGAACATTTCGGCGTCGGTTGGTTCCGCTGCTTCCCATTGCTGAAGGAAGTTGTAAGCAGAATCGTTGTCGAAATGATTGGCAGTGAAGATTCGTTTGAATTCTTCAAATCGTTCACCTTCGGCTTTGAGTTGCGTGACTGCCAGAAAGAGCGTAACGAGTGCAAGTGTGATTCGTTTCATTGGATATCGTATTTAATGGTTGGAGATAGAGCTGTATTTCCCCCATTGCCACCACAGATAGAGGCCGCGGCAGATGAGGTAGGAGAGGAAGGCTATCCAGAGAGCATCGTTCGGATCGCGCAGCAGGCCGATGAGGAGCGCACGGAGCGCAAAGAACACGATAGCTCCGATCAGAAGCGATAGGAACATCTGACGCGTGCGGGTGGCGCCGATGTAGATGCCGTCCCAAATGAATGCTGCCATGCCGCACGGAGGGATGAGGATGGCCCAGAACAGATAGGGCCGGCAGGCATCGATTACTGAAGCATCGTCAGTGAGGATCCTTAGGATAGATGTGCTGCCTGCCATATATAGTAAGGAGAAGAGGACGGTGAACGCCCAACCCCAGCGGAACAGCAGGCTGACGACGCGGCCCACCCTCGGACTGCTGAAGTCTGGTTCGCCCGCCTTCGTCGCATCTTTGACATCCTCCTGCCCAATGTACTTGCCGACCAATGCCTCGCCCGCCAGAGCGAAGCCGTCGCAGAAGTAGCTGAAGAGGGTGAAGAGCTGCATCAGCAGCGTGTTGACCGCCAGCAGCGTGTCGCCCATCCGGGCGCCGAACGAAGTGAAGGCTGTAGTGACGACTATCAGACAGATCATGCGCAAGAAGATATCCCTGTTGACGGTGAAAAACTGTTGATAACTCAATTCGTAACCATCGGAGTTATCAACATTGGGGTGTGGATTGTTTCCAGTTGCGGAGTTATCAACGTCAGTCGTTAATAATTCGGTCGATAATCTCATCTGACGCAGACAGAGCCATGCAGCCACCCCCACGCTGGCATATTGCGACAGGACCGTGCCCAATGCGACACCCTCGACCCCCATTCCGGCATGGAAGACCAGCAGATAGCTGGCTGCAATATTGATGAGATTCTGGCCAATGGCGATGCAGAGCGGCGAGCGTGAGTCCTGCATTCCGACGAGCCAACCATTCATCGCGAAGAGTGACAGCACGGCCGGAGCCGCCCAGATACGGACGCGGAAATAGCGGATGGCCAGTTGCCAGACCTCATCGGTGGGCGCGATGATCAAGTGAGCCATCCACTCCATAGGCCGCTGGATGGCGAAGATGCCAATGCCGCAACAGATGGACACCAGCAGTGCCATGCGCAGCACCCGTCGTATCGTTCCCAGGTCGCGACGACCGTAAGCCTGTGCCGTCAGTCCGCTCGATCCCATGCGCAGGAAGTTGAACAGCCAATACACCATGTTGAAGATCAGTCCACCCACTGCAATGGCACCGATGGCCGCCTGACATGACAGGTGACCGACTATGGCCAGATCGACGATGCCGAGCAGCGGTACGGTGATGTTGGTGATGATGCTGGGGAGTGCCAGATGGAGTATTTCGCGGTTCATAAGTCAGATTTTGCGGCAAGGAGAAAGGATTTCCGGAGATTTTTGAACAACTTATTGAAAAAATCAGTATCTTTGCGCCGCGAAATGCGAGTAAAAAAATCAAAAGTAGTAAATGGTCAAATGGTAAAACAACCTGTGGCAGACGAACTTATTTTTGTGACGGCAGATCTCTCGACGGAGTTGCCGCTCCCTTATGTCGACGGCGGCATCCACGCCGGTTTCCCGAGTCCGGCACAGGATTATGTCGACAAGTCGCTCGACCTCAATCGTGACCTCATCAAGCACCCGGCAGCAACTTTCTACGCCCGCGTGGTGGGCGACTCGATGGAGCCGGAGATGTATGTAGGTGACATTCTGGTGGTCGACCGCTCCATCGATCCTTTCGATGGATGCGCGGCTGTCTGCTTCCTCAATGGAGAGTTCACCATCAAGCGGCTGAATCTGAAGGAACGCGAACGGGGAGTCATCTGGCTGGTTCCGGACAACCAGAAGTACGACCCTATCCGTGTGTCGGGAGACGAACAGTTCGAGATCTGGGGTGTGGTGCGGTTCGTAATCCACGCCACGGTCTGACCTTCCCGTGTCCGGGTGTGGCGGCCTGATCCTGACTGTCCGTCTCTCTCTTATAGCAAGCGTTTCACTTCCTTTACATGAAGTGCTTCACCTCCTTGCCTAGAATGGCGGAGAGCAGGTTGTTGGCGGCGCTCGAGGCACCGATGCGGTAAAGGTCCTTGGTGAGCCATTCGTCGCCGAGCACGGCCTTGACGATAGAGTAGTACTTCACGGCATCTTCGGGCGTGCGGACGCCACCTGCCACCTTGAAGCCCACACGGGTGCCGGTCTCCTCGTAGTATGCCTTGATCATCTTGCACATCACCAGGGCAGCTTCGGGCGTGGCAGCCACGCTGATTTTGCCTGTCGAGGTCTTGATGAAGTCGGCGCCGGCGTACATCGCCAGCACTGAGGCCTTGGCTATCATCGTGGCTGATTTCAGCGCACCGGTTTCGAGAATGACCTTGAAGAGCTTGCCACGGCATGCCTCCTTGCATTCGGTGATCGTGTCGCACATCTCCTCGTACTGTCCTGCCAGCATCTGGCCCACGTTGATGACGATGTCCACTTCGTCGGCACCGGAGGCGACGGCCAGAGAGCACTCAGCCACCTTGATTTCGTCGAACGTCTGGCTCGATGGGAAGCCGGCGGCCACCACGGTGGTGTCCACTTCGGTGACGTCCAGATTGGTCGATACTACTTCGGCGAAGTTGGGATAGACGCAGATGGATGCCACGTTGTCGAGCTCGGGGTATTCCTCCTCGAAGTCGTTCACTCGCTTGGTGAACTCGGTGATGCGCTCCTCGTTGTCGGTGGGGTTGAGGCTAGTGAGGTCAATGCAGCCGAGGCTGAACTTCAGCACCTCCTGGGTGTTGTTGGCATCGTAGTTGTCGGCGATGATCTGCTTCACCTCCTCGGCAATAGCCTCGTCGCTGAGGTTCACTGCATATTTGTTCAGTGTATCAATGTACTTGTTCATAATTATTCTTTCCTTTTCGAGTCCATGCAGATGGTGACTGGACCGTCATTGAGCAGGTCGACCTTCATGTCGGCGCCGAATTCGCCTGTGCCTACCTCCTTGCCCAGTCCCTGCTGCATGGCTGCGATGAACTGGTGGTAGAGGGGAACGGCGATGTCGTGTCCGGCGGCGCGGATGTAGCTCGGCCGGTTGCCTTTGGCGGTCAAGGCGTGCAGTGTGAACTGCGAGACGATGAGCACCTCGCCGCCCACATCCATCACCGAGCGGTTCATCACGCCCTGGTCATCGTTGAAGATGCGCAGCCCCAGCAGTTTGCGCGTGGTCCATTGCACATCCTCCAGCGTGTCGGCAGCCTCGAAGCCCACCAGCACCAGCAGACCTTGGCCAATCTCCGACTTCAGTTGTCCGTCGATGGTCACGCTTGCCCGCGTCACCCGTTGCGTCACTGTCCTCATTTCAGTGTAGTGGTTCTGACAATAATAACTGACGACTAATAACTAGCAGCTTTGCATGGCAATTAGAGCTTTGCCAGAATCTCCTTGACTGCGCCGGAGATAGCCTTGCCATCGGCAAGACCAGCCAGAGCGGCATTGGCGGCCTTCATCACTTTGCCCATATCCTTGGGACCTGCGGCGCCTACCTCAGCGACGATGGCCTTGACCTTCTCGACGAGTTCCTCGGGCGAGAGAGCCTTGGGCAGATACTCCTCCATAACCTTCACCTGAGCCATCTCCTCATCGGCGAGGTCCTGACGACCACCGGCGATGAACTGCTCGGCAGCATCCTTGCCTTTCTTCACCATCTTGGCGATGATCTTCAGGGCGTCGGCGTCGCTCAGCTCGCCACCTGCACCCCCCGCGGTCTTTGCCTCGATAAATTCTTTCTTCACGTTGCGCAGCGTATCGCGGCGTACGGCATCCTTGGCCTTCATTGCCTCCTTGATGCCCTCACTGATAGTTTCAAACAAATCCATATCTTTAGGAGTTAAAAAGTGATAGAGTTAAAGTGTCGAAGAGTTCCAGTTGCCGAGTCGGCGACGGTGGTCTCTTCCTGATATTCGCCGCAAAGATACGAAAACCTCTCGACAAAAGCAAATTTTGCAACCTAAAACATGCAAAAAAGCATCGAAATCCCGCCTTTGTTGCTCGTTCGCGTCAAAAAACTGCAATTTTTGCATCGAAAATTTGGCAGTCTCGCTGAAAATCCCTATCTTTGCACCCGCTAACTGAAGTTTAGCTATCACGGTGGATATAGTTCAGTGGTAGAGCGACAGATTGTGGTTCTGTTTGTCGTGGGTTCGATCCCCACTATCCACCC
>R14__coassemble_354_pt1 | contig 34893 bp, 19 predicted proteins | sample R14__metabat2_high_PE_017 | metagenome-assembled genome bin R14 | reverse complement strand
GTGATGCAAAGTTAGGGGACAAACCAGAGCAAGTCACCCATTACTATCCCTATGGCGGTGTAATCGGCAACATCAGCACCAACGAAAGTCTCCAAAGACATAAGTTCGAGGGGAAGGAACTGGACCGTTCTTTCGGACTGGATAACTATGACATACAGTCAAGGAGTTATTTTGCCATGGCTCCGATGTGGGATAGAGTTGACCCGCTAAGCGAGAAGTATTACGGCATCAGTCCGTATGTGTATTGTGGAGGGGATCCGGTGAATAAGGGGGATTATGATGGAAAACTTGTAACATATTCGGGCTATGTTCCTCAAAATATGAAAGATGATTTTACAAGTGAACAAATGAAGGCATATCTTGAGAAAAATTTTGAAGAAGCATTACAATATTTGGAAAGCATAAATCAAGGAGAATTACTTAGAAAAATTAAAGATGATGAGTCATTCACTGTTAGGATTCAATTTCCTAATGAAGAAAAAGGCCAAGGAGATCAGTACGAAAATGATACCAAGCACAATCCATATGCGAAGTCTAATCAGGGAACGATTTGGTGGGATCCGACAAGTGCCCTTGAAACAGATAATGGGTATAAAATGTCTCCAGTAGAGGGACTAAATCATGAAGCTGATCATGCTGTCGATGATCTTAGTAATTCTGCGGAAAATCATCAGGTCCATGAGGATAGACTTGCATATGAGGTTCAAGGATATACTAACGCAGAGGAAATGCGAGTAATTAAAGGCTGGGAGCAACGCTTGGCAAAAGCTATGGGAAAACTTCGTCAAGGTCAAGTTACACGAAATAATCATAGAGGCAGACCGTATCATGTAAATGGAATAAAATCAATAAAAGAGACTCAATTCAGATAATGGCAGGATATGAAAAAGTTATTTCTCATTATATTATTATTCGTTGTCAGATTTCAAGCTCAAGGACAAAACTCATTAAGGGCGGACAGCATTAGGATAGTAGGCTACAATCATAATTTCGAAAGATGTTATGCTGTCGGAAGGTTAGGTTTCATCGAAAGATACTTAGAAAACAAGGGAACCGAAGATGACACATTTACTAATGATGTCGATATCACTGAGTTACTATTCCATCATAATCGGGCCTGTTAGGTAGATTCTGATAATGCCCATTAATTAGCTTCTCCACCTCATTTGAAATACCGCCTAAAACAGCATAATTTCCTGCATCAAAATGCGACATTCCTTGTGAAAAGTTATTCTTATCCATAACATAATAACAACCTTGCAGTCCCATATCATCCGTTCCTAGAAAATTCCCATCTGTATCATATATAGGATTCTGCCCATCCGGATCAACAAAATTCACTGGATCCCCCGCACAATAAGCATACGGAGAAACACCATACCATGCTACTGCATCAAATGCCATGAGAGAAATTATAGCAATAAAAAATAATCTTCGTCTTTTCATTGTCTATCAACTTTTTGAAAATGTGTAGAATTTCATTTCTCTTTATCTTGGATTACAACAGCTTCCTAGAGCCCGCCCCACAGGACTAGCTCCACTTTATCGAATTCGGAAAAGCAAAACGAATGTTTTGCCGTTGTAATGATAATTGAAGAAGCATTATATATTATAATGTATATCCATCAATAACTCTGCCCCCACGACGAGCGGTCGAGGTTGCGGTACGAGATGGCCTCGGCGATGTGGGCGGAGGTGATGTTGGGCTCGCCTTCGTAGTCGGCGATGGTGCGGGCCACGCGGAGGATGCGGTCGTAGGCGCGGGCCGAGAGGTCGAGCTTGGTCATCGCCTTCTTGATGAGGGCGAGGGCGGCATCGTCGAGCTGGCAATACTCACGCATCAGGGCAGGAGACATCTGGGCATTGCAATGCACGCCAGGCACGTCGCGGAAACGCTCCTCCTGGATCTGCCGTGCCTTCAGGACTCGCTCGCGGATGGCAGATGACGGTTCAGCGACTGTGGTGCGCGAGACCTCATCGAAACTGAGGGGCAGAATCTCAATCTGCAGGTCGATGCGGTCCAAAAGAGGCCCACTGACCTTGCCCAAATACTTACGGACCTGCGTCTCGGAGCAGATGCAGGGATGGGTGGGATGATTATAGTAGCCACAAGGGCAAGGGTTCATCGAGGCCACAAGCATCACCGACGACGGATAGGTCACTGTGTTCTTGGCACGGGCAATGGTGATGCGACGGTCCTCGAGCGGCTGGCGCATCACCTCAAGCACCTGCTTCGAGAATTCTGGCAGCTCATCGAGATAAAGTACACCGTTGTTCGCCAATGACACCTCACCGGGCATCGGATTGGTGCCACCACCAATCAGGGCAACGCTCGAGATGGTGTGATGGGGCGCGCGGAACGGTCGCTGGGTGACCAATCCCGTCTCGGCACGGAGGCCGGCGACGGAGTGGATCTTGGTAGTCTCGAGTGCCTCACTCAATGACAAGGGAGGCAGGATGGAGGGCAGACACTTCGCCATCATCGACTTACCGGCACCGGGAGGTCCCACCATGATGAGGTTGTGGCCACCCGCAGCGGCTATGGCGAAGGCCCGCTTGACATTCTCCTGACCCTTGACATCGGCGAAGTCAGAGGTGAACGTGCGTTCGGCGTGCTCGAAGAGTTCACGCGTATTGATCTGCTTCAGTTCCAGTTCCCCCTCGCCTGCCATGAAGTCGAGCACCTGCTTCAGGTGGTCGGCGATGAGCACGTCGAGGTTATTGACCACCGCCGCCTCGATGGCATTCTCGCGAGGCACGATGATGCCCTTGAGTCCCATCTGACGCGCCAGGATGGCGAAGGGCAGACAGCCCTTGACCGGCTTGACGGCGCCATCAAGAGACAACTCGCCCACCATCATGTACTGTTCCAGACGGTCGGTAGGCAACTTCTCGTCGGCAGCCATCACCGCCACGGCAATGGGCACGTCGTAGAGTGCGCCCTCCTTCCTGACATCGGCAGGCGCCAGATTGATGGTCACGGCACGACGAGGGAAGTGCCTCCCCGCCTCACGCAATGCGCTCTCGATGCGGTCACGGCTCTCCTTGACCGCCGTGTCGGGCAGACCGATCATGATGGTGCGGATGCCCTGAGTGACGACCGTCTCGCAATAGACGGGCGTCGCCTCAATGCCCTGCAGGGCTGCGGAGATTGTTCTAACGACCATTGGACTTCTTGATGACAGGTTTCGGCCTATTGGAATTGACAGGTTTGGGCTTGGGCGTATGCGCAAAGCCGCTCTTGTTGGGCACGCGGTCCAGCGCCTTGCGAAGGTCAGCGCCCCAGACATTGCGTTGCTGCTGGTTGCCATACATATCCACTAGGATCAAAGCGGGCACCTGGGTGATACGCCACTGCCGCACCCGCTGGTCGCTCAGTCCTGCGGGGAGGAGGGCATCGAGGCGCTGTTCCTTTGCCTCGCCTCGGTGGCGTCGCCACCAGATGCTGTCGGGCGCACCGACACAGAGGCTCAGCATCCTGAGGCGCTTCATGTCGTAGTCTTCCTCGAGGAGCGACTGCAGCACCTGAAGGCTATCGAGGGAGGTCGGGTCGTAGTCGGCCCAACAATAGATGAGCAGATAGTCGCTGCGGGAGGCTGACATGTCGAAGTTGACCGAATCGTTAACCTGCAGCTTGATGTTGGAGAGGCGACGATTGCGCTGCAGATAGGGAGCCGTCTCAGCCAGCAACTGGTTGATGCTGGAGAGGAGCCACTCGGGCTTCGCCTCATCGGTCAAGGCGCCCAGACAGCGACGCACTCCGATGGAGTCACCGACCGACTCCACTTCAGCGCGCAGCAACAGCGCGCAGCGCACATCGGCAGGATGCTGATGGCAGAGCGAGTCGATGCTGCGGAGGCGGCTGGCGGCACTCATGCGGTCGAGTTCGGCCGTCTGCCGGCGCAGCCAAGGATTGATGGTATCGCCCTCAGACTCCGCGAAGTCGGCCGCGAGATTGCCGCCCTCCGAACGGAGCGTGAAATCGACCTGCATGCCGCCACCGGCATAGAAGCGGCACAACTCGCCACCCTCTGAGCAGAGATAGAGTTCGTCGAGCGACACCGTGCGCCCCTCGTACTGCAACGTATGCTGAGGCGAAGCGATGAGCGAATCGGCACGCAGCCCCACATGGCTGTCGGCATAGAGCATCAAGTGGTCGAGCACGATGGTGGAATCGACCTCGAGCGAGGCAGACACCTGATAAGTGCGTCCCTCATCGACCCCTCCCCCACCGCCATGGCAAGCGACGAGCAATGACAATGCCAGAAGACTCAGAAATATATGTTTCATGTTGTTTTGGGATTCAATTTTCGGTGCAAAGATACGAAAAAATTGCGAATAGCACAAAAAAACGACCTATCTTTTGGGCAAAAACGATGATATTTCAGAAAAAATGCGTATCTTTGCGCCCTAAATCAAAAGAAATATGGTATCAATCGACGCACTCACCGTAGAATTCGGCGGCACGACGCTGTTCCGAGACATCTCTTTCCAGATCAACGAGAAGGACCGCATCGCCCTGATGGGCAAGAACGGAGCTGGCAAATCGACCCTGCTCAAAATCCTGGCTGGCGTACGGCAGCCCACCCGCGGCTCTGTCAACGCGCCTAAGGACTGCAACATCTGCTACCTGCCTCAGCACCTGATGACCGAAGACGGACGCACCGTCTTCGAGGAAGCATCGCTCGCCTTCAGCCACCTGCACGAGATGGAGGCGCGCATCGATGCCATCAACGAGCAGCTCGCCACCCGCACCGACTACGAGAGCGCAGAGTACATGCAGCTCATCGAGCAGGTGACCGCCATGTCGGAGAAGTTCTACGCCATCGACATGACCCACTTCGAGGAGGACGTCGAGAAGGCGCTGCTCGGACTGGGCTTCAAGCGCTCAGACTTCGGACGGCAGACCTCGGAGTTCAGCGGCGGCTGGCGCATGCGCATCGAGCTCGCCAAGCTGCTGCTACAGAAGCCCGACGTGCTGCTGCTCGACGAGCCCACCAACCACCTGGACATCGAGTCGATAGGCTGGCTGGAGGACTTCATCACCTCGTCACCGATGGCGGTGGTGCTCATCTCGCACGACCGCAAATTCGTCGACACCATCACCACCCGCACTATCGAAGTGACCCTGGGCCGCATCTACGACTACAAGGCGAAGTACAGCCACTACCTCGAGCTGCGCAAGGAGCGCCGCCAGCAACAGCAGAAGCAGTACGAGGACCAGCAGAAGCAGATCGCCGAAGCCAAGGAGTTCATCGAACGCTTCAAGGGCACCTACTCGAAGACCTTCCAGGTGCAGTCGAAGGTCAAGTGGCTCGAGAAGCTCGAACTCGTGGAGGTCGATGAGGAGGACACCAGCGCCCTGCGCCTCAAGTTCCCTCCCTCGCCCCGCTCAGGCAACTATCCCATCATCTGCGAGGAAATGGGAGCTGGCTACACCCGCCCGCTGAAGCCCGAAGACTGCATTTTCCACGATGCCACCTTCATGCTGGAGCGTGGCCAGAAGATTGCCTTCGTGGGCAAGAACGGCGAGGGCAAGTCGACCATGGTGAAAGCCATCATGGGCGAGATAGAGCACCTGGGACAGCTCACCGTCGGGCACAACGTGCAGATCGGCTACTTCGCGCAGAACTCCGCCTCGCTGCTCGACGAGGAGAAGACGGTCTATCAGACCATCGACGACATCGCCGTGGGCGAGATACGCAAGAAGATCTCAGACCTGCTGGGCGCCTTCATGTTCGGCGGCGACGATACGCAGAAGAAGGTCAAGGTGCTGTCGGGCGGCGAGCGCGTGCGTCTCTGCATGGTCAAACTGCTGCTCGAGCCGGTCAACCTGCTCATCCTCGACGAGCCCACCAACCACCTAGACATGAAGACCAAGGACATCCTGAAGCAGGCGCTGCGCGACTACGACGGCACGCTCATCGTCGTCTCACACGACCGTGACTTCCTCGACGGTCTGGTCGAAAAGGTGTTCGAATTCACCGAGGGCCGCGTCAAGGAGCACCTGTGCGGCATCTACGAGTTCCTGGAGAAGAAGAAGCTCGAGTCGCTGCAGGAATTGGAACGGAACAGGAAATAAGCGATAATCAAAGCTGTTTTAACAGAACGCAGATTGAACAGATTGAACGCAGATTGAACAGATAGAGACAGATTGAACGCAGATTGAACAGATTGAACAGATAGAGACAGATTTTCTTTTGCGATAATGCTAAACTAAAAATAATCTGTCCAAATCCATTCAATCTGTTCAATCTGCGTTCAAAATTATAGGGGGAGTCAGTTACTGAGCAGGTGTCTCCTGCTGGGCAGATGCCTCCTGGCTCTGCTTGAGCTGATAGGCCTTCCAGAGCTCGAGCGGTGGCAGATAGGCCTTGACCTCCTTGCCTCGCTGGGCATAGGTCAACGGACGGACGATGTAGTTGAGGTACATCTCGAGGTTGGTGAACTTGGGTGACTTGTCATGACCATTGCCATCGACCAGCTGGCCGAAGAATGCCTCCTCGAAGCCATCGGGGATGCCGTTCTGATTCTGGTCGTTACGGACAAAGGCAACCTCCTCGTCCGTTGCCTTGAGTTCGGGCCAACCGCCCACGTCGGAAGGACGGTCGATGATGCCGTAGTTGGAGGTGAGGTTCTTCTTCTTGGCGCCCTTGGTCTCCATGGTCTGACCGTAGTTGGAGCCCTTGGTGGTGAAGGTGCCGTTCAAGGCATCCTTGGCGACGCGCAGGTCGGCAGCATCTCGATGGAGCGAGCAGCCGCCGTAGTTGATGACGCAGGCGAATGCCATCTCGGGGGTCTGAGTCGTAACACGTCCGGGCACGGAGAACTCGACAGCGGAGAGGAGTGACTCCTTGCCACCAGCGGGATGCGTCTCGGGCTTCTTGGGGTCAAGGAAGAGGCCCTCGGCATTGTTCTCGTTGACCTTGACGCACCCGATCTTCTGCTTCATCGTCATGCCCTCGACCGAAGTGTCGAAGTAGTTGCCCGAGAGGTAGAACTTGCCCCAGGTCTTCTCCTTGAGGGCGTAGTCGCCCACCTCGTTGTCGGGAGCCACGATGCGCCAGACGATGTCCTGTGCCTCCTTCTCGTCGAGGCCGGTCTTCTGCCGCTTGGCGGCATCGGTCTCCAGCTCTGCCTTGCGGATGGTGCGGGGACCGGGCTTGTAATAGTTGCCTACGAAGTTGAAGCAGCCGCCCTCACCACCGTAGCCGGAGTTGATGGGACCCCAGTTGTAGAAGACGTTGTTGCGGATATCGACCAGTTCCTCATCGACCTTGCCCGAGAAGCGGGCACCCGACAGACGAGGATTGCGCGACGTGTGATGCGCCACCAGGTTGTGGTGGAACGTGGTGGGGCAACCGCCCCACAGGCCGGCATAGCCGTGAGCGCCCTTCTCATGACCGCTCATGAAGAGCGACTCGGTGATGTAGCACCACTGCACGGTACAGTCCTTGACGCCATAGACCGAGAAGCACTCGTCGATGGACCAGGAGGCCGAGACGTGGTCGAGGATGACGTGATGACGCCCGTTGTCCTTCGAGGCGACAGTCACGGCATCGTCCTCCTGCGGCATGTCGAAGCCGAGACGCGAACGGATGAAGCGCACGATGACCTCGTTGGCAGAGATGCCGAGCGAGAAGTTCTTGAGGCAGATGCCGTCGCCCGGAGCCGTCTGACCGGCGATGGTGACCGAGTCGTTGTTGATCTTAAGAGCCGACTGCAGTTCGATGGTACCGCAGACATCGAAGACGATGGTGCGGCAGCCCTGCTTGCGGATGGCCCAGCGCAGCGTGCCCTCCGAGCCGTCATCAGCGAGGGAAGTGACGTGATAGACCTTGCCGCCACGACCGCCCCACGTGTAACGGCCAGCGCCCTCGGCGCCCTCGAAGGCATCGGTGGTGTTCTGGGCGAAAGTGGTAAAGGGGATGGCCCCCAATGCCATCAGGAGCATGGGAGCCATCTTAGAGAGTAGGTTCATAATCTAAAGGGATTGATGAAATACTGTTTGCGAGAGTGAAACTCTGTCTGCGAGAGGAATGTCCCAGGGATCAGTTGACGTTGATCTTGGTGATGCGCATGCCGCCCGAAGTCTCCTTGATCTGGATGGTCGATTCGGTAGCGGTGAAGACAGCGTCGACATATTCCTCCTTGCTGCCGTTGGTGTAGTCGCCACCCGTGCAACCCGAAAGGGCGTTGAGGACGGCGGCGGTAGAGCCCTTGGCAGCGAAGGTGACGGTGACCTCCTGTCCAGCGGAGAGACCGCTGATCTGAAGGATGACGTTCTTGCCACCCGTCTGCAGGAAGCTACCACCGAAGACCATCATGTTGCTCTTGGCAGAGCTGTTGCTGTACTGCATGGTGAGGCTTGGCATCGTAGAAACGGTGACCTCCATGACAGCCTTTTCGGAGCCTGTGTAGTTGACAGCAGGGCAATCCTCACCATCAAGCGTGTAGGAACCAACTTCGCCGAAGCTGTTGACCGAAATCTGGCTGGCGGTGATGCCGGCGAGGCTGTAGTCGGTGCCTACGACGGGCTCGGGAGTAGGCTCGCTGCCACCACCTGAGGTAGTGCCATCAGTATATTCGATGCCGTAGATGTTGATCGAACCGTCGAAAGTGAAGTCGTAGGTAGTGCCTGCGGTAACCTCGAGCGTGTAGGGAGTGAAGATGGTCTTGTCCTCGGTGACAGTGCCGTCGGCAGCAGTGACGGTGCCCTTGGTGGCATTGCCATCGCCCACGGTGTAAGAGTTGTCGCCGATGGTCACAGCTCGCTCAGCTGAGCTGGAGCCCGAACGCATGTAGAAGTAGATGATACCATCGCTGAGTGCCTGCAGCGAGAATCCAAGCTTGCTGGTAGACTTACCACCCGACTTCAGACGGCTGGTGAGGTTGATATAGTTGCCATCCTCGCCGAAATACTGGCTGTTGGCATCAATCGACATCTTGGTATCCTCATCGGTAACCGTGAAGATGTAGTTAGGCTGGGTGTAGGTGCCAGCAGCCGTAGCTCCGCTGGTGAAGGTCAGCAGGTCGCCGGTGCCGTAGAGGAAAGGCTCACCAGGCTGTGGCTCAGGCTCGGGAGTGACACTGCCGCCGGTAGTGGTCATCTTGATCTGACCGCGGCAATAGCTGCCATTGTAGAGGGCGATGTTGTAAGAAGTACCCTCGGGCAGGTCGGTGAAGGTGTAGGCACCAAGAGCGCGGTCGTCGTCAGTGAGATCGACGCGATCAGGAGTGCTCAGCGTGTCGGAAGCGAGAATCCAGGTGAGGTGAGTGACCATCAGTTCCTTGTTCCAGGTTACCTGGAGGGTGTGGTCGGTAGAAGCGCCAGCTACGAGGCTGTTGGCCTTCTTGGTAGTGATGGAGGTGGTGACCCACTCTGACTGCTTGGTTTCGCCGGTAGCGCAGAGGCGAATGTAGTAAGTCGTCTCAGGAGTGAGGTCATTGAAAGTCCACGTGCAATCGGCAATCTGCGAGCCAGAGTACTTCATGGTAGCAGCCCAACTGGGGTCACCGCTGTAAGACTCATTGGTATAGAACTCAGCCTTGAAGCCCTCAGGAGCACAGTTGGTGTGCCACGAGAGGGTGACGTCGGTGTTGGTGGCCAGCTTGGCGGTGAGGCTGGTAGGACGGAAGTAGCTGCTGTACTCGACATCCGTGATCTCGTCGTCGGGATCGCTGCATGAAGGGATAGCCAGCAGGGTAGCTCCAGCCACGAGCATATAGAGAAACTTTTTCATTGTACTATTTGACAATTTTACTATTTGACAATTTTGCTATTGGCAACTTTACTATGATGCATTGAAGTCATCGTTCGAATGATGATCAATAGCCATAGTAGTTGACCAACTGACCGTTGCTCGAATTGATGAAGTAAGACCAGATAGGCCAGAACATGCGGCTGTTAGGATCCTTGATGTAGAGGTAGTCAATCATCTTCTGGATCTTGTTGTTGTTGGTAGTGTAGCTCGAAGTCTTGTCCTTGTCATCAGCCACCTCAGCCATCTCTTCGTCAGTATAGAAGCAGAAGAGCTGCGAGCTCTTGCTCAGACCGAAAACCTTGCCCATCTCGTCGGAATTGCCCTGCTCGAGGCCATAGACGAAGTAGAAGTCAGCATCGGTCTTGGCAGCGTCGAGACCTTCGTTGTAATAGACCTTGCGGGCATAGTCGGCATACTTGCCCTGACGGTTGGCCAGATCGGTCATGTTCTGCTTGAGTTCGGCGAGCTTGGTGGAGAGGAGGCCCCAGCGCATGAGATCGACCTTGCGGATAGCCTCACCGGCGAACTCGAACTTACGCTCATCGACCAGCAGGTTGAAGAAGGCATCCTTCGAGGAAGCAGCGGCGAGCTTGGCTTCGACGACGGCCTTGGGATAGGCACGCTCCATGACAGGACGGAGGTAGGTGGCCGCGCTGCTCAGATTGAGTTCGTTGGCGGCCTCAGCAGCCATCATATAGACGTCGGCCAGACGCATCACCTGGAAGTTGACGCCGTCATCGTTGCTCGAAGTGACCACGCGGCTCATCCACTCGAAGCGGAGCTTGCCGAACGACCAGCCGCCACCCGAGGTGTTGGAGATGGTCTTGGCGCCATCGGTCCACTGATAAGGCAGGCAGGTGATGTCACGGCGGATATCCTCAGGATCGTAGTCATACCAGAGCGTAGGAGCAGGACCATTGACGCCGCCCTTGGCGAGCTTGGTCCAGTCGTCGGTGGTGGAGTGCTTGCCACCCCAGGTGTAGAGCACGCGGCCACGGCCCTCGCTGAATGGAATCTCGTAGAGCGACTCAAGGCCGGCAGTAGTGATGTCGGCGCTGAGGTTGCGGAAGTTGGTGTCGAAGGCGCCGAGCTTGTTGTAGCCAGCTTCGATGACGCTGACGCACTCGTCGTAGGCAATCTGATACATCTGCTGGCGCTCAGAGGCATCGCTGAGGTTGTAACGCAGGGCGGTACCACTCACATCCTCCGACTGACCAGCCAGGAAGAGGGCGATGCGGGCACGCAGGCCCTTGGCAAAGGCTTTGCTGACACGCTCGGTCGATTTGGTATATTCGTTCTGGTTAGGCCAACCCAGGTAGTCTTCGGCCTCGAGCAGGTCGTCCATGACCTTCTTGAGGACGATGGCACGGTCGGTCTGAGGCAAATAGAGCTCGTCAGAAGTGATGGGCGAGAAGCGGTAGGGCACATCACCCCAAGCCTTGACAAGGTCGAAATAGATCATGCCACGCAGGGTGAGCAGCTCGCCGTAGAGCTGGCGCATGTTGGTGTTGGTGAGGTCGGCATTGCCCAGCATGCCCTCGACAGCCTTGTTGGCACGCTCGATGCCTTCGTAGAGCTTGGCCCAGGCGTTGGTGCTGGTGTTCATGTAGGAGTTGTCAATCTGCGCATTATAGCAAGCCAGAGAGGCCTCCTTGTCGAGCATGGGATCGGCGACACCGCCGTAGTTGTTGAAGATCTCGCAGTCGGTGTTGGTGCCGAAGTAGGGGACGAAGCGTCCGCGGTAGGAATTCGTCTCACCGAACGACTGATGAATGCCCATGACGGCAGCGTCGGCCAGCTCCTCAGTCGAGAAGACATCGGCCTCCGACATCGTGGACTGGTTAGGAGCATCCAGGTCGCAGGAAGCCAGCAGCACTGTGCCTGCAGCAAGGAGAAGATATGATGATTTTTTCATTGCTTTACACATTTATATTATTAATATATTCCGACAAATATATTATTTAGAAGTTGAGGTTGAGACCGAAGACGAACTGCTTGCTCTTAGGATAAGCCGAGTAGTCAACGCCAGGAGTCATGTTGGTCTTGCGAACGGACGATACCTCAGGATCCATACCAGAGTAGTTGGTAAAGGTCAGCAGGTTGTAGCCAGTGAAATAGACACGAAGCTTCGAAAGATGAATCTTGGTGAGGAGCTTCTTGGGCAAAGTGTAGCCGAGGGTGACAGTGCTGAGGCGCACGAACGATGCATCCTCGACGTAATTGCTGGTGAGGACGTACTTGCCGGTGTAGGGTGAAGCTGCCGTAGTGTTGGTGTTGAGGGCGGCGAGCTGCTCTGCCTCGTTCCAGTTGAGGAGGTTACCCTGGGCGTCGATGTTGGTCCAACGGGTACCGTCGGCGACTGCCGAAATCATGTTGCGGTACTTGTACTTTGAAGTCTGGGTATATTCGACGGCATTGGCGTTATAGACATCATTGCCAACGCTGAAGTTGAAGTTGGCCGAGAGGTCGAAGTCGTAGATGCGGCCCGAGAGGTTGAAGCCACCGGTGAAGAGGGGATTGGTGTCGCCGATGATGTCGCGGTCGTCAGTAGTGATGGTGCCGTCGCCGTTCTTGTCCACAATCTTGAGCGTACCGGGACGGGTGGTGATGCCGGTGACGCCGCTGTTGTCTGCTACGCCATCCTTGAGCACCCACTTGCCCTGAGCCTGTGACTTGGCGATATCGAAGTCGCTGACCTCATAACGGCCGTCAGCGATGTAGCCATAGACCTGACCGATAGGCTGGCCGACCTCGACGATGAAGTCGCGGTCAATCTCCGAAGAGGCCCAGTTGGTCGAGATATTGTCGTAGGAATTGAGGTCGCCGAGGCTCTTGACCTCGTTCTTGTTGAATGAGATGTTGAAGCCGAGATTCAAGTCATAGTTCTTCTTCTGGACAGCTGCCCAGTTGATCGAGAACTCGACACCGATATTCTGAGTCTTGCCCATGTTGCGATACTGCTGGTCATAGCCGGTACCAGCGACAGGATAGGCGAGGAGAAGGTCCTCAGTAGTGTTCCAATAGAACTCGAGGGTACCGTTGATGCGGCTCTTCAGCATCGCGTAGTCGAAGCCGAGGTTGCGGGTGTAGGTGGTCTCCCAGGTCAGGTCGGAGTTGGACATGGTCTTGGAGGGAGCCCAATAGTTGCCATAGCCGTTGATCCAGGAAGTGGTGTAAGACTGGTATTCGGGGGTAGCGCTGACGCCCGATGGGATGTTGTTGTTACCAGCGGCACCGTAGCTCAAGCGGACCTTGAGGTCATCGAGCCAGCTCTTGGTGCCCTCCATCCAGCTCTCGTCAGACATACGCCAGGCGATGGATGCCGAGGGGAAGATGCCCCAGCGGTGACCATCGGCAAACTTGGAGCTGCCATCGGCGCGGACGGTACCACTGAAGTAGTACTTGCCAGCGTAGTTGTAGTTGAAGCGGCCGAAGAACGAGAGGAGGATGTCGTCAGGGTCGTAGAAGTTGTCATTCGAGTAGGCGACACCCTGGGTAGAGAGCTTCCATGCCTGCTCGGCGGTGTACCAATCGGGATAGCCGTGGTTGATCGAGGTCAGGGTCTTGACCTTCTGGATGACGTACTCCTGACCAAGCAGGGCGTCGAGGTGGTGGCTGCTGCTCTTGCCGAAGAGGCCCTTGAAGTCGTAGTTGAGGGTGTTGGTGTTGCGGAGCTTGTTGCGCTCGTAGCGCTCGAAGCTGGCAGCAGGCTTGCCCTGGTTCTCGGCAGCGGGCACGTTCTTGACGTAGTAGGTGGTGGTGCCGTAGAAGCGGTCGGTGTTCTGGGTGTAGGTGTCGTAGCCCACCTCGCTCTTGAACTTGAGGTTCTTGATCAGCTCCCAGGTGAACGAACCGGAGAGGTTGAGCTGCTCGCGGGTACGCTGCTGGTCGTTGTCGTAGATCGAAGTGACAGGGTGATAGAAGTTGCCACCGGTGGCATCATCCTCACCATCATCGCTGCCGGCACCGGAGATGCCAGCCACGGGGAATGGAACGAACTGGATGGCGTAGCGCAGGCGCTTGTCGGTGTTGTACGACGAAGACTGCTCGTTGGCGCCGCCGCCCAAGATCTTGGTCTTTGCCCAACGTACCTGGTAGTCGAGGGTGACCTTCTTGCCAATCTTGTGATTGAGCTTGAGCGAAACGTTGTCACGCACGAACGAGGAGTTCTGCATGATGGCCTTGTCGTCCATGCGGGCATAGCTGAAGGAGTACTTCATCACGTCCGAGCCGCCGGTGATCGAGAGGTTGTGGTTAAAGGTGCGACCAGTGCGGCCATAGACCTGCTCCTGCCAGTCGTTAGTGGCGATGCCGTCATAGAGGCCCATGTCCTCGTAGGCGCCGAAGTACTTGGTGTATTGTTCGGGCTTGTTGACGAGCATGGCATGCTCGTACTGCCACTTGGCGTAGTCGCTGGCGCTCAATACGTCGAGTTTGCCAATCATGTTCTTGACGCTGATGTAGGCGTTGTACGAGACGTTGACCTTGCCCTCCTTGCCGCTCTTGGTGGTGACGAGGATGACGCCATTGGCGCCACGGCTACCGTAGATGGCGGTGGAGGAGGCATCCTTCAGGACGGTGATGTCCTCGATGTCGCTCGAGGGGATGTCCGAGATGGACTCGACGGGGAAGCCATCGACGATGTAGAGAGGGCCGTTGCTCTGGGTGATGGAGCCGCCACCACGCACGCGGATGGACATCTCGGCGTCAGGCGAACCCTCGGTGGTGGTGACCTGCACACCTGCCATCTTGCCCTGCAGTGCCTCAGCGGCATTGGCGACAGGGACGGCGGCGAGGGTCTCGCTGTTGACGGTGGTGACAGCGCCGGTGAGGTCCTTCTTCTTCATCGTGCCGTAGCCGACGACGACGACGTCCTCGAGCATCTGGCTATCCTCAGCCATGGTAACGTTGATGGTGGTCTGGGCACCGGCCTTGACCTCCTGCGAGCTCATGCCGATGAATGAGAATACCAGGACGTCTGTAGGCTTGACATCCGGGATGGAGTAGTTGCCATCGATGTCTGTCATACAGCCATTGGTGGTGCCTTTCACTACTACGTTCACGCCGATCATAGGTTCGCCGAGGTCGTCGATAACGACACCGCTCACCGTATGGCTCTGGGCGAACGCAGTCAGACAGAGCACGCTGAGCGACAAGGTCAGCAGTGCCTTTCTTGCTAAATCCTTCAGATTCATAAGATGTGTTTGGGTTATTAATAATAGTTGTTACTTTATTGCATGATATAAGAGGAAGTCAGTCACGGGAGGGGCATTTATGGATTACCTTACACGTACACTTACCACACTTTACAGGGTGCAAAGTTATCAATTTCTGGCGACATATCCAAATATTCTCCATGAATTAACGCAAAAAAATGCTCAAAAACATACAATGGTGGCCAAAAAACGGATTTTTCGTCGTTTTTTGGCCACACAATATATATGCAAGGATTGTCAATGTATTCCAGGGGAAGTCGTCACTTCACATAGTCAATCAGCTGCGTCATGTTCTGGATGAATTCCTTGGTACTGATGCCCAGGATGCGCTCATTGGGCAGGTAGGGCGAGGTGTCGTATTCGTCGCCCACCATGGTGCGGGCATAGTCCAGCGTCTGGCTCTCCGTCAGGCCTTCGGGCAAAGGCTTGTAGACGTTCGAGTAGGAGGTCAGGGGCGTGATCCAGGCGCCATTGGGCTGCTGACGCTGCAGGATACGCTGGACAGGCGTCAGTTGCTCCGCCTTGCCCTCGTTCATGTGGCGTGGATCGCCCGCCTTCAGACCTGCGGGCATGGGGTGGTAGTAGTAGCACCCGACGGCAGGATTCAGCTTCGGAAAGAGCAAGGGCGAGCCCGCCGTAGCCTCTGCCTTGGGCATCGCACGGAGCGCGGCGAGTTGCTGCTCCATGGCAGAAGGGTCGACATAGTAGGCCGAACTATAGTGGACGATGGTGCCCGCGATGTCGTCAGAGGTGTAGTAGTGGCCCGTAGCCACGTTGCTGCCCATGCGGTGGACGTAGAGCGGACGGGCATCCTCGGGATTGAGGAAGCGAGGGACGAGGAAGGCGGTGCCAGGCTGGCGGTTGGGACGCTCCCAGCGGCTTGCCACGTCGTCAGGCAGACGCACGTAGCGCAGGAAGTCGAGGGCGGCGGGGATGGCGTCGAGGAACTTCTCCTCACCCGTCAGGCGGTAATAGTCCATCATGGCACGGATCATGCGGGCGGTCGTGCCGGTGTTGACCGAGCGGGGCTCGTAGCTGCGGGCATGGGCGGGCAGCAGGGTCCCTACGAAGTACTGGTCGGCCCAGCCGCCAAGTGGCGCGGGCTGCTGGAGCTTCAGGGTCAGGTCGAGAGCGCGCTGGATGGGCTTCAGTAAGTCCTTGCGGCCCAGTTCCTGATAGCACTGGATGAGAAACTCGATGTTGTCGGGCATCACGTCGTCGTTGAGCGTGATGAACGACGAATAGTCCTCCTTGCCCTGGAACGGGTGGTCGTACATCAGCGGGTAGCGCTGCGGCCAGCCGCCGTTCTTGTACTGGCTCTTGAGGATGAAGTCGATGACACGGTCGAGCGCCTGCCGGATGGCGGGGTCTTTCTTCTCCAGATAGACGCGCAGCAGCAGCTTGGCACAGACAGCGGTGGCCTCATCGTCGAAGGTGCAGTTGCCATAGTAGTGCTGGAACTCCTCCAATCGCCATGCCTGTCGGCCGATGGTCTGGTAGAACTCCCGGAGCTCGGCCTCGCCGCCGAGGTCCTCGACGTAGTTCCAACCGCCCTCCTTGTGCTGCACGCGGGCCAGCAGCTGGGCAATCCGGAGTGCCTGCTCGTAGTAGTATTCGTCGCCCGTAGCGTGATAGGCGTCGAGCATCAGATGACCCACCGAGGGAGTGCCGGGAGGCTGTATCCAGACCATCGTGCGGTAGGGAGCCTCAATCTCGCCCCACTGGCGCGAGAGGTCGGGCAGATAGTTCCAGACGAAGGCGCCCTCGTAGCTCACCGAGTCCATCATGTACTCCGTGGCGCGACGCATCGCCTGCAGCACCTCCTCGCGGTCGAGGTTGCGATAGCGGAAATGAGTGAATGTCGCCTCGCCCTTGCCTGTGCAGAAGAGGGCGGGCAGGACCGACTGGAACTGATAGAGCGTGTTGTGGTTGTAGCCCGAGCAGTCCATACCCCACGTCTCGCGCTGCCAGTGCTCGCCGTCGTAGCTGTACTCGCCGGTGACGACGTGGGCGTCGTTGCGCAGGCGGAGCCAGAGGTGTGTGGTTGTGAGGTCGTGAGGTTGTGAGGTTTTGAGGGCCTGAGGGCCTGAGGTCGTGAGGTTCTTATGCAGCCCTCCGCCCGACTGGCCGCCCTTGCGATAGCGGTAGCGGCGCTGACCGTCGAAGCCCGTGCCCATATAGAATGCCGAGTCGTAGTAGAGGACGATGCCGGCGCGGGTCTCGGGGTCGCTCAGTTCGATCTGGCACTCCACCTCATAGCGACGGTCGCCTGCCACCATCATGAGGGGCGACGAATTGCCGGGCATCGTGCCCTTGGCGGTCATGCGGATGCCATCAGCGACATGGGTGATGCGCTGCGACTCGTTGCTGCGATAGAACTTCCAGTCGAGTCCGATGCGGAACTCGCCGAGGCGGGATTTGAGGTCGTGAGGTTCTGAGGTCGTGAGGTCGTGAGGTCGTGAGGTAGGCAATGGAGCCTCAATCTGTCCCACGGGGTCGGCGCTGTGGCCCTCGCGGTCGGTGATGATGGGGGCGAACCAGCCGTCGTCGGTCATGCGCAGAGGTTCCAGCAGGGTCTGACGCCCCAGGTCGGTGAAGCCGTTCTCGTAGCTGTGGTAGACGCAGTACCAGCGGCCGTCGGGCGTGTCGATGAGTGAGCCGTGACCCTTGCTCCACCAGTGGTCGCTGACGTTGTAAGTGTGGATGACTGGATTGTAAGGCGAATCCTCCCAAGGGCCATTGATGCTCCGGCTTCGTGCCATGACGACCATGTGGCTGGTGGGGGGACCTGCCGTGCCACCCTCAGCATTGAGGTAATAATAATAGTCGCCGATCCGACGCAGCTTGGGGCCTTCGAGGCAGAAACCCTCGGTGAGCCACTCTTCGGGGTATTGCCAGCCGGGATAGACCACCTCCTCGGTGCCGGGCACGACGTGGAGGCCGTCATCGGTGAGCTTGGCGCGTCGGCCGCCACTCATGAAGAGCCAGCGCTGGCCGTCCTCACCCACCACGTGGCAGGGGTCAATGTTAGCGATGCCCAGGTCGACAGGCTCGCTCCAGGGGCCGTAGGGCGACGGGGCGGTGACGACGAAGTTCATCCGTCGGTTCTGCTTGCCGCCGCTCACCTTGGCGGTGGGGAAGGCGACGGTGAAGTAGATGTAGTACTTGTCCTGATACTTGCAGATGTCAGGCGCCCACACCGAACCGATGAAGTCGTTCAGGGCGGCTGAGATGGGCTCCCAATGCACGAGGTCGCGGCTGTGGAAGACGACAAGACCCGGCACGTAATCGAAAGCCGAGTGGGTCATGTAGTAGTCCTCACCCTCACGCATGATGGTGGGGTCGGGGTAGTCGCCGCCCAGGATGGGGTTGGTGTAAGTGGACGATTGCGCCCAGGCCGTAGTCGCGGCTCCGAGCAAGGCTAATAGGCAAAGAATTGCTAATAAAGGATGTGTTTTCATAACGATTGGGTATAAAATTCGGGGCAAATATAAATATTTTTTCGTTTCGTTGGTACGATGAATCGAAAAAAAGTTTATCTTTGCAGCGAAAATAATTATTTTCGACTGCATTTCCAACAAAAACAATACAATCATTATGAAAAAGTTCCTCCTCCTCGCCGCCATGGCGACCGCCCTGCTCACCGGCTGCAAGTCCGGCACCTCCGAGCAGGCCACTTGTGACAAGCCTTGCTGCACCGACACCACCCTCTACACCCTCGCCCCTCACGGCACCGTCACCGAGACGCCTGATGGTCAGACGGTCTATACCCGCGACATCACCGCCGCCAGCAAGAACTTTGTCTATGACGCTGACAACGAGTGGGAGCGCACTCAGGATCCGGGCGAGGTCTATCGCAAGGTGATGGGTTACAATGACAACCTGATGATGGTCAAAGTGAAGTTCACCAAGGGCTCGCAGGGCAAGGCTCACAGCCATCCTCACTGCCAAATCACGTATGTCGAGAGCGGCGTCTTCGAGTTCTTCATCGGTCCCGACACCATGATTGTTCGGGCGGGTGATGTGCTGATGAAGGAGCCCAATGTCATCCACGGCTGCACCTGCCTCGAGGACGGCATGCTCATCGACACCTTCACCCCCATGCGCGCCACGTTCCTGAAGAAGTAAAACGAGCCTCCCGCAGACTTCCGAAACAGAATATCCAATGACCCATGTCACCCCCCTAACTGATCATGCAGTCAGGGGGTGACATGGGTCATTGGTCTATCTCTTGCAGTCTTTCTGCTACAGACGCAGCATTCCTACTTCAGCCATCGGTCGAAGAAGCGCAGCACCTCAGCCTGCATCTCACGGCTGAAGAAGTGAGGTCCTTCCCAGAGCTGCGTGACGAGCCGGTCGCCGGCGCCCTGACTCTCCCACACCTCACGCATCGTCGCATAGGCCGACTCGACCCCCTCGACGGGGAAGAGTTTGTCCTGCCGACCATTGTAGAAGAGCGTCGGCTTGGGGCAGGCCATCGAGGCGATGTGCGGATAGTCCATATAGCGACGCAGACCAGGGATGAGCATCGAATAGCCCGATCCGCCCTTGTTGCCCGTCTGCTCCAGACACATCTGCGCATCGGTGGTCACCATCCAGCAGATATTGGCAGAAGCAGCCACACGGTCGGTCAGCGCAGCCAGGTTCCACGAACGGTAACCGCCCATCGAATGACCGCAACATGCCACCTTCTGCGGATTGACCTGCGGCAGGCTTGCCAGAAACTCTACGCTCCTTACGTCGTCCATCGTGATCCAGGCGCTCCAGCAGGCTCCCATAGCCAGGAAGTTGTGAGCCAAAGCCTGCTGCACCTCGTAGACAGGTCCCTCCTTACGGCCACGTTCGCCCCAGTAGATGGCATCGATGGCAAGCACCACATAGCCGTTCTGCGCCAGATAGTCGCCCACAAACTGGCCGTCGTAGTTGCGGACGGCCCAATCCTCGGCATCCTTCAGCACCTCCTCGCTCACGTCGAAGGGACGTATCATCTTCTCCTTGCCGATGGTGAAGTGCGCCCCATGATCGTGGAGCAACAGGACGGCCGGATAGTCCTGGCGCGTGGACGTCAAGGCGCCATCGGGCAGGAGCAGATAGCCCGGCACACGGCAGAATGCCGACACATTGAACTCAATCCGCTGCGCCACATAACCCTCGCGCTGCTCTTGTGCCACCACCTCCATGTCGTACGACGTCGGGGCAGGCGGCAGGTTCTCCATCAGTTCCAGCACCTTGGCGCGTGCCGTCTGCTGCCACTGGGCATAGTCAGTGATACCGGCATTCTGCCAGGCCAGCGGATAGGTCAGCAGCGACTTGATCTGCTCGGTGTAGGTGGGCATAAAGCCCGTCACTTCATAGCGCTGCTGCTCCTGTGCCCGGCTGGTCAAGGCCGACAGCACTACAGTCAGAGCCATCAATATGAGTCTTCTCATTTAGTCTACTATTTTTACTTTTCCTTCTGCCAGACGCACGAGGTCGGGCAGATCATAACGACAGAGCACACCCTCCACGACATTGGTCATCATGTCATACTGCAGCGGATTCTCCAGATAACTGCGCCATGTCTTCAGGGTGCGGGTCAATGTGACCTTCTGTATGCGGTCGTCGAGCACGGCGGCATGCATCAGGACGGGGCCATAGAGCCCATCGCCGATGATCTGGATGGGATGACCCGCCAGAAGTTCATGGTGACTGCAGAAACTGACGAGCGTGTGAACGTCCACGACACGTTGGCCCAACAGCGGACGTCCCTCATGCAGCGCCACGACGGCACAGCGCCACTCGCGGTTCCAGTACTTGGTCAGATTGTAGATGTAGGGATCCTCCATCTCCCCCACACCACGGACGTCGGCGGCGATGATGATGTTGCCTTGGGTGGTCATGTCCTGACGCTCCATGTCGCCCAGGAATGCCGCCTTGCCCTGCTCGCAGAGATGCAGCTCGATGGGCGAAGCCTCAGTCGCTGCATCCGGGATGCGCACCACGACAGCCACTGGCATCTCGCCCTCGCGATTGAGCTGGAAGCGATACTCCTCATAGTCGCGGCCATGCGTGCGTCCTGTAGGCACCACCGTCTTGGCCAATGCCGAACCAGCCAATGCCTCAGGCAGTGGCTCCTGACCCAATGCCTCAGCCTCGATGCCCAAGGTCTTGCAGAGCTGGCGCCGCACTTCGCTGAGTGGCTGCTCGCAGAATGCCTTGCGCTGCGGAGCCAATGCCTCATATTGGCCGATGGCATCCTGCATCGAACTCTGCGCATCAGCGAACTCCAGATTGACCTGTCCACGCTGGGTGCAGAGCATATCCTGACCCCGCCAGTTCACCTCGGTGATGGAGGGAGCTGCCGTCATGCCGAAAGCCCGCTGGAACCATCCCACCAGATGCTCCATGACGTCGGGCGGACAGGCATGACCGTCGGCGCAGTAGTATTGCTCCAGCTGATCCGATGCACCCAGCACCGTGTAGGCCTGCTGCAGTTCGCCGTAGCTCCGGAGGGCGCCATAATGATCGACGAAGTCGTAGACCCCGTCGAGCACCTGGAAGGGACGGGGCGCCATGCAGAGCGCCATGTCGGCATGGTTGATGCCGAGGGCGCCCTCACCCGGAATCCATTGGCAACCGTCGCTGGGACCCTGTATCTCAAGCGTGCGGGTGCGGTCGCTGAAGAAGAGGCCCACCGAAGCCGCCTGGATGCGATTGTCAAGCGCCGACAGATACGACGACTCTGTGCCACCGCCCGAGAAGCCGTAGCAGCCGATACGCTTGGGGTCAATGTCAGAACGCGTGCAGAGGTAGTCGATGGCGCGGCTGTTGTCGTAGTAAATCTGCGCCTCCAGGCTCGAGCCCAGCAGGCAGTACATCGGCGCCAACAGCGTATGGGCGGTAGTGACGCCGCGCGTCAGGTTCTTGCCCTGCGAGTCGATGAGCTGCTGCATCTCGCCTTGGCCAATGGGGTCGGTGACGAGCACGGCGATGCCGTTCAGCGCCATCTGGATGGCGGTGCCCGAACCCGAGCCCTTGCCGTTCAGTCCGTGACCGCACATCTCGATGCAGCAAGGCAGGGCGGCACGCTTCCCCTTGGAGGAGGCGTTCGCTGCAGCAGGCAGATACAGATGCGCCGTGACATAGTGGCCCGGACGGCTCCGGAAGACGATCTTCTCGACGCGGAATCCAGGGCCTTCGACGGCGCCCACTACCCTGCCCTCAGTGTCGCCGCGCTCGGGCAGAGGGCCGACGAGCTGCTGCATCTTCTGCCGTACCTGGTCAATGTAGCCCTGCATCGCCTCCTTCGACTGGAGTGTCTTGCGAAACTCGGCATCCCTCGCGTCGTCGCGCAGATGCTGCTGGAGCATCAGATAGCTGAACCATGCCGATGACTGGCTGAACTTCAGTGCTCCGTAATTGGCCCTGCCAGGATAGACCACCAGGTCGTTGTAAGCCTGGGCATTCAGGGATGGATGGCAGATGATGGACAACAGTCCCGCTGCCAATATGGACAATAAATTCTTCATCATGCGATAATAATCTTTTTACCTCTTTTGGGGATTTTAGGGATTTTGGGGATTTTAGGGATTTTAGGGACGAATGTGTCGGTGACGTCGAGGGCACCTCAAAACCTTATAACCTCAAAACCTTATAACGACCACGACCTCTGCCGTATTGTCGGCACCCGTCTCGAGGCGGAGCAGGCGCAGGGTCTCGTCCCACGTCCAAGACTCAACAACCGAACCTCCCACGCAGACCTGCGTAGGCTTCGCGTCGAGATAGGCCTCGACTGCCCAGTCATGCCGGGCGGGCACAAAGCGGGCGCGTCCCTTCTTGTCGAGGACGGGGCAGACGGGCTGAGCGAGGGTGAGTGTCCACAGCCCCTCCTCCATCCGGCTCTCGATGTGGCTGAGGGCATAGGCGCCCTCCTGGTAGTCGAGGCTGCGCCCGTCGTCCTCGTAGTAGTCGTATGTCGATGTCGATACGGGGTAGCACGTCACCGTGATAGGCTGACCCTCGGACTGTGCCATCCACTGCACCTCGGGCTGCTTCGGGATGATGGCATCCTCGCGGATGAAGATAGGCATCAGCCACTGCGGCGTGAGGAATGACTTCCACTGTCTGCCGTCGATGCGTTCGCCCGTCCAGAAGTCCACCCAACGACCGCCGGGGAAATAGACAGGGCGCGACAGGGCGCCCTTATTGACCACCGGGCAGATCATCATCGAATGGCCGAACATGAACTGGTCGCTCATCGAGTAAGTGAGTTCGTCCTGCTGCCAGTCATAGAGCATCGGGGTCATCAGCGGGCGCGACGTCTCGAGCATCTCGTGAGCATTACTATATATATAAGGTATCAGCGTGTAGCGCAGCGAGTCGTAGGTGGTGAAGATGCGTTGTGCCTCCTCTCCGTAGGTCCAGGGCTCGTGATAGCGCGGGTGATCCATGCCGAAGAGGATGGACACGGGGCTGAACATGCCGAACTGGCACCAGCGCAGATAGAGGTCTGTGTCATATGGCGAATATTGCTCGAAGCCGCCCATGCAGTGCGACCAGTAGCCTACGCCCGACAGCCCGATGGTGAGACCACCGCGGATTACAGGTTCGAACCACTGCCACTCCGTGCCCCAGTCGCCCGCCCAGATGAAGGGATAGCGCTGGATGCCGGCATAGCCCTCGCGGGTGTGGGTGAAGCCGCGCATCTGGTTCTGGTCAATGAAACGGCGGTAGGGTGCCTCGCCGTAGGCAAGGGGGAAGAGGTTGTGGAGCTCAGCACCCGTCAGCCCCTCATAGATGACGCTGTCCTGACGGCCGGGATAGCGGAAAGCTGAGCCCACATCGGTCTTGAAGAAGCGGACGCCGTCCTTGATGACGCGCGCCGGACCATGCTGCCACCACCAGTCGATAGCCTTCGGGTCGAAGAAGTTGAAGATGCCGCGTTCCTCCATGCCCGGGAAGAGCGCCCCGGCAGCCACTGCATCCTGATAGAGCGTAGACTGCGGGCCGTCGTCGGCGATGCTGCGGATGTGGAGGCCGAAGAGGTCGATGTGCTCGGCGTAGATGCTGTCAATCATTCCCTTGGGGTCGGGGAATGCCGCCTGCCAGTTGTAGTTGCAACCGCCGTTGTGGAAACGCTTGTTGAAGATGCGCCAAGTGGAATCGAGCCACAGCAGGTCCACGGGAATCTGCTCCTGGCGCATCCGCTGGACGAGGGCAACGTTGTAGTGCTGGTTGGCGCACTCCTCGTGGTTCCAGGTGCCGCCACTGTAGCTGCCAAGGTGCAGGCCGTAGGCCGAACGGGGCATCATGGGGCACGTGCCGGTCAGCATCTGGTACTGATGGAGCATCGTCTGAATCTCAGGACCGTGGACAAAGTAGTAGTCCAGCGCGCCGCCATCCGCCTGCCACGAGTAGCTCTGGGCCGACGTCCAACCCATGTCCCAGTCCGAAGGCCAGGCGGTGTGGAAAAAGATGCCATAGCCCTTCGAGCTCATCACCCACGGCACGGGACAATAGTTGGCACGGAGGATGTCTTTGCCTCCCACGGCAGGACGCGGACCGCGACCCAGCTCCACGTTGAGATGCACCTTCTGGCCGCGCAGGTCCAGTTGATCCATCCTTTCGCCCAGGCCAAAGAAGTGCTCATCGGGGCGCAGCCGACAAGTGGTGCGAGGACTGACGGCAGGCACCACACTGGGCTGCACACCCACCCGGACATCGGTCTCCTCGTAGAGCACCTCACCCGTCGAGCGATCCAGCACGGTAAGCAGCCAAGGGCTGTCCGCGACGCGGATAGTAAGTTCAGAAGTCATGACAGAGGCGCCCGTCGGAGTGGCGCGCACCTCGTAGGGCACGGCGTCGAAGTCATACCAGATCACCATCCACCGCTCGTCGGGCAGGAAGTCCGTCGTCCGACTCTTGGTCACGCGAAACATACCCGGAGTACACATCTGCAGGCGCATATCGCCCGCTGCGGAACTGAATGTAATCTCGTTGCCCTCTGTTTGCCAGGCTATCTGTGCCGACAATATGCAGGGCAACAAACAAAAAAGTGAACTTACCAGTAAGTGCTTCATTCTTCTTTACCTTTTTGGGGGATTTTAGGGGATTTTAGGGATTTTGGGGATTTTGGGGATTTTAGGGATTTTAGGGATTTTAGGGATTTTGGGGACGAATGTGCTGGTGACGTCGGGGGTACCTCAAAACCTTATAATCTTAAAACCTTATAATCTCAAAACCTCTTTACCTTTACTCCTGCTTCAGCAGGTTGAGCAGCAATTGCTGACCCACGACATTGGCCTGATTGTCTCCACTCACATTGAACGTATTCATCGACTCGTTCATGCCGTCGAGATCGACCGGGGTATCGTAGCGCGGGATGTCGCGCAGGCAGGCGGGGATGTCGAGTGTGGTGAGGAGCACTCGTCCACGACCCACGCGGATGCTCGTCAGGGCACTGTAGACCTCCTTCTTGTGGTCAGCCACGACTGCCGCCAGCACCTCGCCATTGGCACAACGCAAGCCGATGCGGCGACGGTTGTAGGTGGCAAAGCACTGATACTCCCAATTGAAGACACAGCCCTCAGGCAGTCCCTCCCAGACGGGGTCGTGGCGGTTGAAGAAGTTGCCACCGTACCATGACGTGCCAATCTTCTTCGAGCCGCGGTAGTCGAGCACCTCCTTGTCGGCGAGGAATTCCGCCCAGCGCTCGGGATTGTCCACGATAATGAGCGTATGGCCCTTGTAGACCCACTCCATGACGTCGCTGATGCCGCTGCCCCACTGCTGAGGCTCGAAAGCACCCACCAGCAGATAGTCGCCACCCTCGGGGAAGCCCTTGGTATAACTCCGCGTCTTGACGCCCATGCCGTTCAGGAAGTTCTGCAGCACGCCCGAGGTGTCGGCAACGAGCCCTTGGGCGGGGATGCCCTCAGCATTGAGCCGGACGGCATAGAGGTCGTCACTGCCCCGCACGTCGGTCTTCAGCAGTCGTGCCTCGACATGGCTGTAGCCGGGATGGTCGATGGTGAAGCCGAAGCCCGCGGCGAGCAGTTCGCCATAGGTCGACCCGCCCGTCACGCGCACCCGCTTCTGGCGGGTCTCAAGGAGATTCCCCTCGGCATCGACGAGCCGCACCTCGAGCTGATAGCTGCCGTGCAAGTTCTTCTCGTTGACGATGAATACGTCGCACGTGGTCTGCTGCCCCACCGCAAGCACCTTGCGATTCAGTTTGACCGCCAGATAGAGCGGACAGGAGGCATAGCGTGCCATGAGTTCGGGGTCGCCCTTGGGATGGCGGTAGTTGTCGACGATGCCCGAGTGGTTCTCGAGCTTCATGCTCTCCCAGCCATTGACGGCATAGCCATCGACGACATTGTTCATGCGGATGTTCTCTATGAGCCGACCCTGGTAGTAGAAAGCCACGTTGCCCATCTGTCGGGTCAAAGAGTCGACGCAGGGGAAGTCGTCGGCAAACCCGCGCTCACGCAGGAAGCGGTCGTAGGCATCGTACCAGCCCAGATAGTCCTGCGCCTCCCAGCCGTGGAGCTTGCCCCGAGCGAGCAGTTCGTCGCGTATCAGCTGCAGGCGCGGCGGCGTGCCGATGGCCCCCTCCTCGCCCCAATAGACGATCTCGCCGCGATTGGAGGAACTGCGATGGTAGTCGGCGGGGCCGTTGTAGAGCGCATCGTGATAGACGCCCGGCCCGCCGGCATGGTGCTGGTCCCACCAGCCGACGTCGTAGAAGGTGGTGTCGTAGGGCAGGAGGTGGGTCTTGCATCGGGCATAGGGCTCGCCCTCGGGGTTGGTGCCGTTGCTCGAATTGTAGAGCAGCAGGCGGGTGGGGTCGGCCTCATGCGCCAGACGCATCTCGCGGTAGTCCTCCGCCTGCGGCACGGCGCCGCGCTCGTTGTGCAGATTGTAGATGATGAGCGAGGGGTGGCTGCGGTCGCGCCGTATCATGCGCAGCAGCTTCTCGTTGCGGAAGCCAAAGTAGAAACGGCTCTGCAGGTCGGCATCGTCGAAGTGGTCGGCAGGGTACTGATTGCCGCCGGGCTCCTCCCAGTAGAGCAGGCCCAGCTCGTCGGCACAGTCCAGCACGCGGGTGCAGCCGATGGTGCGGTGGAAGTTGAGCATGTTGAGGCCTATCGCCTTCGCCGCCTCCACCTGACGGCGTGCCAGCTCACGGCTGGGTGTGATGCCATTCTCGGGCCAGAAGCTCCAGGAGATGGAGGTGCGCAGCACGATGCGGCGGCCGTTGAGATAGAACTGGCGGTCGCCCTTGACGTCGCGTATCTCGAACCATCGGAAGCCGAAGCGGCGCTCCAGCTGGTCCTCCTGCCCCATGCCATTGAGGCTGACGGTGAGGGTATAGAGATTAGGGGCATCGGGGCTCCACAGCTGGGCATGGGGCAATGACACGTCGTAGGTCAGCCGATTCTCGCCGGGGTGCAGCAGGACATTGCGGATGCCATTGTAGACGAAACGACCCGAGGGCCATTCCTTCACCTCGTAGAGCACCTCGTAGTAACCCTCCTCCTGCACCTCGACGGTGGTCTCCGCCTCGATGCGTGTCGGGGTGGGCTGGTTCTTGACGAAGAGGTCGGCGATGTAGGTGGGGGCGGTGGCGGTGAGCTTCACCTCACCCGTGATGCCGCCGAACCCGTGAGTCGGATTGGTGCGGTACTGTCCCCAGCGGAAGACCTGCGAGTCCTTCCAGTTGAAGTTGCCATTCGGATCGGTGATGCGCACGGTGATGAGGTTCGCCTCACCAAATCTCAGTGCGTCGGTCACATCGATGCCGAAGGGGGTGCTGCCCACCACGTCGTAGCCCACCAGCTCATGATTGACATAGACCTCGGCACGGAAACGCACCGCCTCGAAGTCGAGCACGACGTGCCGGCCCTGCCACTCCTGCGGTACCCGGACGCGCGTCTCCCACCACGAGACGCCCACATAGTTGCCCGTCACGCCGAAGCTCTCGCCACACCAGCCCCAGAGGTACTCCTCGACGGTGGCGGGCACGTGGACGTCCGGCACCTGCGGCCGTTCCAGCAGGGTCCACCCTCCCGTGGGCAGATGGACCGGCATGGTGGCAAGGTCCACGTCGCCTGGCAGGTAGAGGGCCTCCTCCTCGAACGTGGCGTCAGGATCGAGGGTCAATGACCAATCGCACTCCGACAGATTCATCTCCTGCCGCTGGGCAGGCAGCAACTGAGCCATCAGCAACTGAGCCAATAGCAGCAATGACAGTGTAGCGTAGCGTTCCTTCATAGCTTTCTTGGGGGATTTTAGGGATTTTGGGGATTTTAGGGATTTTAGGGACGAATGTGCTGGTGACGTCGGGGGAACCTTATAACCTCAAAACCTTATAACCTCAAAACCTCAAAACCTTCACTCAGGTCAAACGGGAACGACACGCCCCACTCCTGACGGATGGCGTCCATCTGCTCCATGATCTCGAGCGTCTCCTGATGGGGCATCAGCGGCGTCTCGAGGAGGCCCTGACGGATGGCATCGATGGCGGCGCGCACCTCGTATTCGTAACCCGTGATCTCAGCAGGGGCGGTCAACGTCTCGAGGAGCTGGTGCTCCTTATTATATATATCCGCGCGCGAGGGGTTGTTGATATTGTCGATGACGATGTAGCCCTCCGTGCCCGAAAGGATGCCTTGCCGGTCGTTGGCACACATCACCGAACACTGCATGTTAGCCATCCGTCCGTCGCGGTAGTAGAGGCTGATGGCGTCCTGGCTGTCCAACCCCGTCTCGGGGCTCTTCATGCAATGGCTCACCACCCGGTCGATGTCACTGCCGAAGCAGATGCGGGCGAAGTGCAGCAGGTAGACGCCCAAGTCCATCAGGGCGCCGCCGCAGAGGTCGGCACGCACGATGGTGGGGCGGAACCACTTGGGGTAACAGAGGCTGCATGCCAGCAGTTGCGGGCGCCCGATGCGGCCGAGCAGCGAGGGCAGGGCGAGGACGAAGGGCTTGTAGCGAATCCACATCGCCTCGGCAAGGAGGACGTGCCTCTCGCGTGCCAGCTCGATAAGCGCGCGTGCCTGACGGGCGTTGGCGCAGAACGCCTTCTCGCAGAGCACCGCGCGCCCTGCCTCCACGGCCAAGCGGGCATGCTGATAGTGATGGCTGTGCGGCGTGGCGACATAGACCAACTGCACCTCCGGATCCTGAACCATCGCCTCGTACGAGCCGTAGGCACGCGTGTAGCCCCACTGGGCGGCGAACTCGGCAGCCCGCTCCTGGGTGCGCGATGCCACGGCATACAGTTCCACTTCGCCCAGGGCTGCCATGCCCCGAAGCGTCTCGCTCATGATACCTGCCATGCGGCCTGTACCCATTATTCCGATCTTGAATGGCGTCATACGATAAGGTTTTAAGGTTGGGAGGTTATGTGGTTGTAAGGTTATGTGGTTGTAAGGTGCCCCCGACGTCACCAGCACATTCGTCCCTAAAATCCCCAAAATCCCCAAAATCCCTAAAATCCCATAAAAGGTTTTGAGGTTGTAAGGTTGGGAGGTTGCAAATTTGGTAAAAAAAAAGGAAATGGACAACAAATCGCACCCGAAAATGCTGATTCGTTGTCCATATACGTGCAGGGAGCGCCCGAATTGCCATCTCCCGATAACAAAGGGAGGGCTAACTCTGGCGGCTGATCTGAACGTTGTCGCTGGTCTGGAAGTTGCGGGCGGCACGCAGCAGGTGGCGGATGGAGGAGATGAGCTCCTGGCTCTCCTGCAGCAGGTTGAGATAGACGTAGGCTGTGGAGAGCAGTTCATCTTCATTCTGCATGCGGTCCAGCTGACGCTTACGGGTCAGCGAGATCTCCTCCTTAACGCGGTCGCACTCGGCACGCAGGGCATCGGCATCGCGGTAGCGGTGCTGCGAGAGCAGCAGCTGCGCCTTGTCGATGAGACTGAGCACCTTGTCGCGCAGGGGAAGGAATTCGTCCTGCTGGTCACGGGTGGCGGGCTGGAAGTTGTTATCGACATGCTCGCGGCAGGGCTCCACCATGCGGGTCAGGCAGTAGTTGAGCTGCATGCATGAGTTCTGACCGAGGTGATACCAGGTGTTCTTCTCGATGGCGAGCGAAGGCTCGATCTTGCGGAGACCCGTCATCTCGCGGCGACGCAGTCGCTTATGTTCGCGCTTGTTCCACTCCACCGTGCGGCTGGCGCGGCGCAATTCCTTCAGGTTCTGCAGGAAGAAGCCGTCAGTCACCTGCCGGTAGATGTTGTGCGCCGACTGGAGACAACTGGCTTCGTTCTCGGAGACGTAGGCTGAAAGCAACTGCCAGGCCTCCTGCCGGTCGCGCGTCTGCATGAGACGGTCGCCGAGCGAAGCATGGCGTTCGTCACGGGTGCGGCTGCGATACTTCAGATTGCTGCGTACCAGCAGCCAGACGGCGAGTGCCACCAGCACCACTGCCACTACGACGCCTCCCCAATACATGGCTGTCACCACGAGGGCGCAGGTGGCGAAGGCAGCGCCTGCCGTGATGAGCCATCCACCGATGACCGAGAGCACACCCGTGATGCGATAAACGGCCGACTCACGTCCCCAGGCGCGGTCGGCGAGCGACGTGCCCATGGCAACCATGAAGGTGACGTAGGTGGTCGAGAGCGGGAGCTTGAGCGAGGTGCCAAGGGCGACGAGCAGGCCTGCCAGCACGAGATTGACGGCAGCGCGTACCAGGTCGAAGGCTGCCCCCTCGGCCAGGATGGCCTCATCGCGACGGAACCGACTGTTCACCCATCGCTTCAATCGCGAAGGTGTTACCGACACGACGGCCTCGGCAAGCGATGAACTGTTGCGTACAATCCAGCGTGCCATGTGTGACGAACCGAACATCTCGTCACCCTCGTCCTGACGCGACAGGTCGACTGAGGTCTTGACGACATTCTGCGCCTTCCTGGAGGTGGCGAGCGACCACACCATGATGACGCCGGCGATGATGAGGAAGTAGGTCGGCGTACGGGCGGGCCCGTTGAGCGCCTCCATCAGCAGTGTGTGGTCAGGCGCACCTGCAGTCTGCCATTCGGTGAAGGAGGAGAAACCGGCCAAAGGCACACCGATGAAGTTGACCAGATCATTGCCCGCGAAGGCGACGGCCAGGGCGAAGGTGCCCATCAGGACGATGACACGAAGGACGCCCACACCTATGGCATGAAGCACCTGCATCACGATGGTGAAGCCCACGAAGCAGCAGCCGATGATGGTCCAGGTATGGTTCCCGATCCAAGCTTTGGCATCCGCCGTCATGAAGGTGAGGTCCTTGACTCCCTTGATGAGCATGAAGTAGATGATGGTGGTGGCACAGAGGCCGCCGAAGATGCCAATCTTATACTTGAGATTGCGAGTGAAACGGAACGAGAAGAGCAGTCGCGTGAGCCATTGCACCAGAGCGCCGAAGGTGAAGGCAATGGCGACGCTGACGAAGATGCCGATGATGACGCTCAGCGCCTTGTCGGCATTGAGCAGGTCACCTAAGGCAAGTGTCCCGGTGTCATCGCCCAAAAGCTTGACGGCAGCGAGCATGAAGGAGCCACCCAGCAGTTCGAACACCATCGAGACGGTGGTGGAGGTAGGCATGCCGAGCGAATTGAAGATGTCGAGCAGCACGATGTCGGTGATCATCACGCCGAGGAAGATCCACATCAGGTCCTCGAACAGGAACTGCTCGGGGCGGAAGATGCCGTGACGGGCAATCTCCATCATGCCGTTCGACATCGAGGCACCGCAGAAGACGCCGATGGCAGCCACGATGATGATGGTGCGGAAGGGCGCCGCCTTGGCACCGATGGCCGAATTGAGGAAGTTGACCGCATCATTCGAGACGCCCACCATCAGATCGAAGACGGCAAGGGCGAAGAGGAAGATGACGAAAATCAGATACACAGTTTCCATATCACGAGCAATATGAGTGAAAGAATGATCAGGAGTCGACTCCAGTTGTAAATCCGCTGAATGCGTTGTGCTTTTTCAATTTCCATATAGTAGAAAGATTAAAAGTGAAAAATTAAAAATTGACACATATATATAAATAATGCAGCGTCAAAACAAAAAAGTTTTGACGCTGCAAAGATAGGGGTATTATGTTACCGGATGGTTACATCACTGTTACGCTTTTGTGAAGGATTTGTTACAGAATTGTTTCAACGCCTCAGCGGCAGGTCCTCGTGGTCATTGTTCTGGAGGATGCCTGCCTGGTCGACGTTCATCAGGTAGTCGCCCAGCTTCTCGCATTCGGCGATGAAGTCCATGTAATAGACGCCGAGCTGGTAGTTGTAGACACCGCCATCCACATCGCGGAAGTTCTGGCCCTTGAGTTCCTTGCGGAAGTTGTTGATGGTGCTCTCCATCTCCTGTGCCTTGGTGAGGCTGACGGTCTCGTTCTCGGGGAGCGAGACGATGCGCAGCATCTCATCCATCGCCTCACTCACCAGCCGAAGCATCGACTGGATGTGCTGGTGCTGGGCGGGGGTATAAGGCTCGGCGGCATGCTTGAGCTTGCGGTTGAGGGTACGACCCAGGTTGAAGCACGCGTCACCCACCGACTCGAGTTCGGTGATCTGGGTGAGCATCTTCTGTATCTGCGCCTTCGAGGTGTCCGACAGGCGTCCCTCGGCCACCTTGTGCAGGTAGTTGGCTATCTCGATCTCCATACGGTCGGTGATGGCCTCATAGCGTTCGATGCGGCTGAAGACCTTGACGAACTGCTCCTCGCGCTGGTTGCTGTCCTTCGAGCCTTCGGCCTCGAGGGCGTGGATGTCGAGCAGCTCCTGCACCATGCCGAGCATGCGCTGGCAGATTTCGGCGAAGTGCCGCACCTCCTTCTGCGCCTCCATGATGGAGAGCTCGGCGGTGGAGAGCAGGCCTGCCGAGATATACTGCAGGCGGTATTGCTCCTCGCCCGACTCCTTCATCGGCAGCACCTTGCAGACGAACTGCTCAATCTGCTTCACGAAGCCGATGAGCAGGAGCGTGTTGAAGATGTTGAAGGCGGTGTGGAAGGCTGACAGCTTGAAGAGGTCGTTGTTCTCGGCACCCATCACGTTGGTCACGAACCACGAGACGCCATTGCATGCCGGATAGAACATCAGCAACACGATGACGACACCGAAGACGTTGAAGAACATGTGTGCCAGGGCCGCGCGCCGAGCCTGCGTATTGGCGGTGAGCGATGCCATGAAGGCGGTGATGGTGGTGCCGATGTTCTGACCCATCGCCAACGCTGCAGCCTGTTCGAAGCCAAAGCCGGGGATGTGCATGTCGAAGAGCATCAGCGTGATGGCCATGGTGGCAGCCGATGCCTGCACGATCATGGTGACGATGGCACCGACCAGCACGAAGAGCAGGATGACCCAGAACGAGCCAGGCCCCGAGACGTGTGCGAGCATGTTGGCCACAAGCGTGCCGATGCCGATGTCGTTGGCCGACGACTGCAGGAACGACAAGCCCATGAAGAGGAACGAGAAGCCGAAGATGAATTCACCCACGCTCTTGCGGCTCGACTTCGACGAGAAGATGAGCGGCATGCCCAAGGCAAGCAGCGGGATGGCAAAGGCGGCGATGTTGACCTTGAAGCCGATGGCGGAGATGATCCAAGCGGTGACCGTGGTGCCGATGTTGGCACCCATGATGACGCCGATACTCTGCGCCAGCGTCATCAGTCCGGCATTGACGAACGACACCACCATGACCGTGGTGGCCGACGATGACTGGATGAGCGCAGTGACCAGGATGCCGGTGAGTACGCCCATCACGCGATTGCGCGTCATGGCGGCAAGGATGGAGCGCAGGCGATCGCCTGCGAACTTTTCGAGACCTTCGCTCATGATCTTCATTCCATAGAGGAAGAGGGCGAGCGAACCGAGGAGGGAGAGAATGCTGACTAACACGGTGTAATTTACGATTTACAGATTTACCAATTTACCGATTTACGGATTTGTGGGTGCAAAGATATTACAAAGTTGTTACTGAGCGGTTACAAATTTGTTACAAAAACATTACAAATGGATTTGTAACAAAAATGTAATTGGCAAAACGGACCATTGTAACCGAAAAATGCTTATCTTTGCAGCGCAAATGGCAAATCCGAAAACTGTAAATCTGTAAATACATCACATGGCAAATGGTAAATATAAGGTTCTTGTAGTCGATGACGAGCAGGACCTGTGCGACATCTTGCAGTTCAATCTCCAGAACCAGGGGTATGAGGTGACGACAGCCTGTTCGGCCGAAGAGGCGCTGCCGCTGCTCGAGACGGTCCGCCCCGACCTCGTCCTGCTGGACGTGATGATGGAGGGTATGAGCGGCTTCCAGATGGCTGGGCGGATGAGGCAGACGCCCGCCTACGCGCGCATACCTATTATCTTCTGCACCGCCAAGGACACCGAGCGCGACACGCTGACGGGCTTCAGCCTCGGTGCCGATGACTACATCGCCAAGCCCTTCCGCCTCAGCGAGGTGGCGGCGCGCGTGCGTGCCGTACTGAAGCGATGCGAGGCGCACGCTGACGCTGCCACCACGGCTGATGCCGCCGCCACAGCCGCTCCACACCTCCTCACACTCGAGGCATTGACCATCGACCTCGACGACCACCGTGCCTACATCGACCATCAGGAACTGGGACTCACCCGCAAGGAGCTGGACGTCCTGGTGCTCCTCGTGAGCCATCAGGGCCACACCTTCAGCCGGCAGGAGATACTGGAGCGTGTCTGGCCCGACGACGTCTGCGTGCTGGAGCGCACCGTCGACGTCACCATCGCCCGCCTCCGCAAGAAGCTCGGCGATCAGTACGGCCACCACATCACCGCCCGCTCGGGGTACGGCTATGTGTTCAGGTAACGTAAATCAGTAAGTGATAAGTAAAAAATAAGTTGGTTCTTTTCTGCTTATTGTATTACTGGTAT
>R14__coassemble_318_pt1 | contig 37504 bp, 30 predicted proteins | sample R14__metabat2_high_PE_017 | metagenome-assembled genome bin R14 | reverse complement strand
ACCGCATGGTGCTCGACATCATGACGCACAAGAAGAGTTAAAAAGTTAAAGAGTTAAAGAGTTAAAAAGTTCCCCCATGGAAACAGTCAAATGCCTCATCATTGGCAGTGGCCCCGCCGGCTACACTGCCGCCATCTACGCCAGCCGCAGCGGCCTCCAGCCCATCGTCTACGAAGGGCCCCTCAGCGGAGGCCAACTCATGCAGACCACCGAGATTGAGAACTTCCCCGGCTACCCCGAAGGCACTACAGGTCCCGAACTGATGGACGACCTGCGCCGACAGGCGGAGCGCCTCGGCGCCCAGATCCGCTATGGCATCGTCGACCGCGTGGACTTCGCGACAGGAGGTGGCGACCACCTCGTCCACGTCGACGATGGCACCGAACTGCTGGCCAAGACCATCATCATCTCTACCGGAGCCTCAGCCAAATATCTCGGCCTCGCCGACGAGGAGAAGTATGCCGGCATGGGCGTCTCGGCATGTGCCACCTGCGACGGCTTCTTCTACCGCAAGAAGGTGGTCGCCGTCGTAGGAGGTGGCGACACCGCCTGCGAGGAGGCACAGTACCTCTCGAACCTTGCCCGCAAGGTCTACCTCATCGTGCGCCGCAACGTACTGCGTGCCAGCGAGGCGATGCAGCGCAAGGTCATGGAGCGCGACAACATCGAGATTCTCTGGGAGACCCAGACCGTCGGTCTCTTCGGTGAAGACGGCGTCGAAGGCGCCCACCTGGTTCGCGGCAAGGGCACCAATCATGAGGAACTGTTCGACCTCCCTATCGACGGCTTCTTCCTCGCCATCGGCCATCACCCCAATACCGAAGTCTTCCTGCCCCGTACCGATGCCGATGGCACTCAGCATCCTGGCATTGAGGTCGATGCCCAGGGTTACATCCGTGTCCAGCATCCCACCACTGCCACCAGCATCCCCGGCGTCTTCGCTGCCGGCGACGTCGCCGATCCCCTCTATCGACAGGCAATCTCCGCTGCCGGCAGCGGCTGTCATGCAGCCATGGATGCCGAGCGCTATCTGAATGCCTGATTGACCTATAACCTATAAGATGTCACCCTCCTCACTGCCGACTATTGGCAGCAAGGAGGGTGACTTCTGCTATTATTACTTCTCCAGCGCTTCGAAGAGCAAGTCGAGGGCACGAGTCGCATCGCCCTGGCATTGGTCAAGGAGCTGAACGAACTTCGAGCCGATGATGGCGCCGTTGGCATTGGCCTGGGCAGACTGGAGGGTCTGGCGGTTGCTGATGCCGAAGCCTATCATGGTGGGGTTCTTGAGATGCATGGCATGGACCTTGTTGAAGTAGGCCTGCTTGGCGGCATCGAACTCCTTCTGTGCGCCCGTGATGGCTGCCGACGATACCATGTAGATGAAGCCCGAGGTATTGTCGTCGATCAGGCGGATGCGCTCCTCGCTCGTCTCGGGGGTGATGAGCATGATGATGCGGAGATCATAACGGTCGGCGATGGGCTTGAAGTCCTCCATATAGTCACGGAAGGGCAGGTCGGGGATGATGACGCCGTCGACGCCCACACGCTGGCACTCCTGGCAGAAGTGCTCGAAGCCGAACTGCAGGATGGGGTTCAGATAGCCCATGAGAATGAGCGGAATGCTGACGCCTTCACCCGCCCCAGAAGGAGAGGTCTGGCGGATGCCGTCTAATTGTGCGAACAACCGGCGCAGGGTCATGCCACCACGCAGCGCCTTGGTGGCGGCGTCCTGGATGACAGGTCCATCTGCCATGGGGTCGCTGAAGGGGATGCCGACCTCGACCATGGCGATGCCACGCTGCTGCATGGCACGGATGACGTCGGCGGTGCCGTCGAGAGTGGGGGCTCCGGCACAGAAGTAGAGGCTCAGCAGGCGCTCTGGCTTACTGGCAAAGAGGGTATTGATGCGGTTCATGATGGAATTTACAATTTGACTATTTACAATTTACAATTTGACTATTTACAATTTGACAATTGGGGAAGGGGGGGAACGAGTACTCGTGGACATTCAGATTATGCTGACCGAAGAGGGCGCGCGCATGTTGGGCAAAAGCATCACGGTGCCGCCGCTCAGCCGCATTGAGCATCGCGTCGGGCACATCTATAGGATAGACGCGGTAATTGGGTCGATGACTCCAGACGGGGAGCGACACCCAGGTGAGCGTGTAGCCACAGTCGGAGAGATAGGCGGCACCGGTGACGGCATCACGGCTGACCTCGAGACGGAGCATCATGCCGCCATAGCAAGTCTGCCAGATCATATCCGAAAGGAAGTTGCTGAGCGAGTAGGCAACGAGATGCTGCCCTCCGGAGACGGGGTCGATACGGAGTTCGATGGGCTGAATGACGTGCGGATGCCCTCCGATGACGTGGTCGACCCCCTCGTCGATGAGCCACTGTGCCAGCCACTGGACTTTGCGCGGCGGCAGGTCGACACGCTCGATGCCCCAGTGGGGGACCGCGATGATGAGGTCCGGATGCATCAGCTGGGCACGGCGGATATCCTGACGAATCTGCGCGGTGTCGATGAGGTTGACGACCGAAGGCGACGGGATGGGCAAGCCATTGGTGCCATAGGTGAAGACCAGGAAGGCGATGCGGAAGCCATTGCGCTCCAGCAGGTAGGGATATTGCTTCTGGCGTGCCTCCGCATCGACATACGTGCCGACGTGAGGGAGGTGGAGCGAATCGCAGAGCTGGATAGTGCGACGGATGCCGCGCAGCCCTCGGTCGCAGCAGTGGTTGTTGGCGGTGAAGAGCAGGTCGAAGCCTGCCTGCTGTATGGCGCTCAGGTAGGCATCAGGCGCCGAGAAGCAGGGATAGCCAGCGTAGGGAGTGCCGCCCATGGTGACCTCAAGATTGCCCAATGCGACATCGGCGCGCTCAATCTCAGGACGAACGAAGTCGAAGCACCCCGTGTAGTCGTAGCTGCCATCCTGCTGGCGAGCGGCATCAATCTGCCGCTTGTGCTGCATCAGGTCGCCCACGAAGAGCATCGAGAGGTGCTGCGTGGTGTCGATGGGGCCAAGGCAGATGCGAGGCGAGGAGCCTGACCACTGCGCCTGGGCGAGGCTGACATTGAGCAACAGGAGCAAGGAGAGCAGCAGCGTGCGTATTCGCTCGACGAAGGGACGCAGCAGCGCGACGTCCTTCAGCGCCGGAGCCGATTCGAAGCGGCTGTTGAGGTCGACGCCCACCCACTGCGGATGCCGGAACCGACGCAGCGCCTCCATCGACTGCGGACCGATGCCCCCCGACAGTAGGAACGGCGTGTCGCCCTGATAGTGCCGGAGCAACGACCAGTCGAACGACTCACCCGAACCGCCATAGCCGGCGGTGGGCGTCTCGAAGAGGAAGAGGTCTGCCATGCCTTGCCATTCGGCAGTGACCTGCTGCAGTGTCGCCGCGTCGCGGACATGGATGGCACGGATGATGCCGACGTCCGCATGGTGGTCATGACGCAGCGCTTCCCTCAGGGTCCTGGCATAGGCGGGCGTCTCATCGCCATGCAGCTGGACGTAGGCGAGTCCGTAGTCGCGGACATGCTGCACCACCTCGTCGACCGATGCACCGACGAAGACGCCCACGCGCCTGGCCGTCCGGGACGGACAGGACGGACAGGCAGGAGGCTCAGACACATAGCGGCGCGAACCCCGCCAGAATATCATTCCGATGAGGTCGACGCCGAGCGCCTCGACGTCACTGAGGTTCTGAGCCTCACGCATGCCACACACTTTGACAATCATGTTAGACCCCCTCTTATCCCCCTTAAGGGGGAGGATTCCTTCACGAAGGCGGCGAGCGCTTCGCCCGGATCGGCGGCACGCATGAAGCATTCGCCGATGAGGAAGCCACGGAAGCCGACCTCACGAAGCTGGCGGACCGTGTCGGGCTGCGAGATGCCCGACTCGCTGACCAGGACGGGAGCCTCGGCACCAAGCCTCCGGACAGCCTCCTGCATCGCGAGGGCGACGTCGAACGAATGCTGGACGTCGGTATGGAAGGTGCCGAGCGCACGGTTGTTGACTCCGAGCATATCAGGCACGGCGACCTCGAGATAGCTGAGTTCTGCCGGGTCATGCACCTCGAGCAGCACCTCCATGCCGAGCGAATGGGTGAGCTGACAGAGCGAGGCATAATCCGAGGGCGTGAGGTCGGCGGCGATGAGCAGGAGGGCATCGGCACCGAGCACCTTCGCCTCATAGACCTGATAGGGATGGACGATGAACTCCTTGCGCAGCAGGGGGAGCCCCTCTCCCACCAGCTGCCGCACCCGAGGAATGAACTCCGGACGACCGCCGAAGTATTCCTCATTGGTCAGGATGCTGAGTGCCGCTGCGCCTCCCCGGGCATAGCCAGGGACGACCTGCTCAGGCTCGATGTCGGGGTGTATCCAGCCTCTGGAGGGGCTCCGGCGCTTGAATTCGGCGATGATGCCGGTAGGTGACTGCCGCAGTGCCTCAGCCATCGAGACGCGCTTGCGGAGCAGCTGGGCAAGGTCGGCACGGCGATGGGCGACGATTTCGGATAGGATGTCTTGCATAGGGTATTTCCTGTATTCTCTTGAGACTGTTGGGGTCAACGATTACGAATTGATCGCGAGGAACTTGCGGAAGGCGGCGAGGGCGCGGCCGGAGTCGAGCGATTCACGCGCCATCTCGATGGAGTCAGCCATCGTGAGGTTGGCATCGAGGATGCTGATGCCGGCGGCGGCATTGGCGATGATGACGTTGCGCTGCGACTCGGTGGCGGTGCCCTCCAGTACGGCGTCAAAGATCTTCATCGCATCGGCGGCGGTGGCGCCGCCATAGATCTCCTCGGGCTTGACATACTTGAGGCCGAGGTCGACGGGGGTGAGCACCTTCTCGAAGTTGTTGGTGCAGATCTTGAAGCCCGAAGTGAGCGAAATCTCGTCATAGCCGTCGTAGGAGGTCAGGACGCCGTAGTTGTCGCCCAGCCGCTGATGGACGGCGGTGTAGAGGCGGAGCTGTGCCTGATTGGCGGTGCCGTGCAGCGAGTTCCTGGGGTGGCAGGGATTGACCAATGGACCCAACAGGTTGAAGCAGGTGGGCACGCCGAGGGCGCGGCGGGTAGGGCCGACGAACTTCATGCCGTAGGCAAAGAGCGGAGCGTGGAAGTAGCAGATGCCTGCCTCGTCGAGCGAGCGCCGGAGGGTGTCAATGTCGTCAGTGAACCTGACGCCATGTCCCTGCAGCACGTTCGAGGCGCCCGAGACCGACGACGAGCCGCCATTGCCATGCTTGGTGACCTTGTAGCCGCAACCGGCGATGACGAAGGAGGAGCAGGTGGAGATGTTGAATGTGTTCTTGCCGTCGCCGCCGGTGCCGACGATGTCGAGGGTGTCGTAGTCCTCGAAGTTCATGTACTTGCCGGTCTCGAGCAGGCCGTCGCGGAAGCCGAGCAGCTCGTCGACGGTGACGCCGCGCGTCTGCATGGCCATCAGCAGGGCGGCTATCTGCTGGACGTTGTACCGTTCGGCTACGATGCCGAGCATGATCTGGTGAGTGTCTTCGCGCTGGAGGGTCTCTCCGTCAATGAGTTTGAGAAGGAACTGTTTCATGGGGGAAATTTCTTGTTTCAAATGTGTAACAACCAATTCATTATTATCTTCTTCCCGTCAGGGGTCAATACTGACTCGGGATGGAACTGAATGCCGCGGACGTCGTACTCGCGGTGGCGAAGTGCCATCACTTGTCCCTCGTCGCTGAAGGCGGTAGCCTCCAGGCAGCCGGGCAGCGACTCGGCATCGACCACCCAGGAGTGATAGCGGCCGACGAGGAGGTCCTGATGGAGACCGCGGAACAGGTAGTCGGGCTGCGCCTTGCCCCCGCCGTCAGGGGCAGCGAAGGTGACGAGATGGGCGGGCGTCTGCACACCGTGGAAGACCTCACTCAGATTGATGAGCCTCCCGCCGAACGCCTCCCCTATCGCCTGCTCGCCGAGGCAGATGCCGAGGATGGGCTTCAGCCCTGCATAACGTCGGATGACGTCGAGCAGCCGTCCTGCCTCGCTGGGGATGCCGGGACCGGGCGAGAGCATGATCTTGTCGTACTCCTCGAGCTGCTCCAGCTCGAACCGGTCATTGCGCAGGACGGTGATGTCCGCCCCGAGCTCCCTGACCAGATGGACGAGGTTGTAGGTGAAGGAGTCGTAATTGTCAATGATAACTACTTTCATTATTTCTGTTGTCAAATTGTAAATGGTCAAATGGTCAAATTGTAAATGGTCAAATTCCCTGGGAAGCCCTTTCGATGGCCTTTCGCAGAGCGCCGAGCTTGTTGTTGACCTCCTGCAGTTCGTACTCCACGTCGCTCTTGGCTACGATGCCGCCACCCGCCTGGAACCAGAGTTCATTGTTCCTCGAGACGAAGGTGCGGATGGTGATGGCCTGGTTGAGACTGCGGTCGAAGCCGATGAAGCCGATGCAGCCGCCATAGGCGCCGCGGTTGTGAGGCTCGTACTCCGAGATGAGCTGCATGGCACGCACCTTGGGCGCGCCGCTCAGCGTGCCGGCCGGGAAGGTGTCGACGAATGTCTGGATGGGGTCGGCACCGGGATTGAGCTCGCCGCTGACGCGGCTCACCAGATGGATGACGTGGCTGTAGAACTGCATGTCCTTGTAGAAGTCCACCTTCACCTGGTGGCAGTTGCGCGACAGGTCATTGCGAGCCAGGTCCACCAGCATCACGTGCTCGGCATTCTCCTTGGGGTCGTTCTTGAGATAGAGGGCGGCACGGCGGTCCTGCTCGGCATCGCCCGTGCGGCGGGTGGTGCCAGCGATGGGGTCGATGTAGGCACGGAATTTTACTATTTGACTATTTACTATTTGACTATTTACCATTTGACTATTGCCGGCGGTCGAGGGGGTGTCAGATGGTAAATTGTCCGATTGTAAATTGCAGGGCTGTGCAATCACCCGGCAGTGCGTCTCGGGGCTGGAGCCGAAGATGCGGAAGCCGCCGAAGTCGAAGTAGAAGAGGTAGGGCGAGGGATTGATGCTGCGCAGGGTGCGGTAGAGCCGGAAGTCGTCACCCTCATAGCGCTGCACGAATCGACGCGAGAGGACGATCTGGAAGACGTCGCCACGGCGGCAGTGCTGGATGCCGCGCCGGATGTTGGCTCGATGCTCGTCGTCGGTGAGCGTGGAGGTGCAGACGCCCACCGCGCGGAAGTCGTAGGTCTGGCAGTTGCGGCTCAGGCAGTCGTGCTCCAGCTGGTCGAGGTCGTCCTCCTCCCCCTCCCCGAGCAGTTCGATGAGGATCATCTCGCCATGGAAGTGGTCGAACACCACCACATCCTTATACATTATATAGAGGAGGTCGGGGGCGTCGTTCCTGGCCTGCGTCTCGTCCTTGACGGGGATGTCCTCGAAGTAGCGCACGGCATTGAACGAAGTGTAGCCGTAGAGGCCGCAGTACTCACTGTCCTGCCCTTGGACCTCGAAGGCAGCGAGGAACTCATTGATCAACTGCGCCGTGCCATACTGGTGGGTGATGGGATGCTGGGTGGCGGTGCCGTCGGGGAAGTGGCAGATGCCCATACCATGCTCGATGCTGACCGAGGCGATGGGATGCAGGGCAATGAACGAGCGGGCATTCTCGCCGCCATGGTAGTCGCTCGACTCCATCAGGGCAGACTGTGGATAGGCATCGCGCACCTTTAGGTAGGTGCTCACGGGGGTGCAGAGGTCACCCAGGACCCGCTTCGAGGCGGTCTTATAGCTGTATTTCATCCTTGTGCTTCAGATAGGTGTCCAGGTCCTTGTCGCCACGACCCGAGACGGTGAGTACTACGATATCCTCCGGGCGGAAGAGGTGCTTCAGTCGGGGCAGGAGCGCCAGCGCGTGCGCCGACTCGAGGGCGGGGATGATGCCCTCCAGCCGGGTGAGCTCGAAGGCGGCACGCAGCGCCTCGTCGTCGTTGGCAGGCAGCACCATGGCGCGTCCCTGCTCATGGAGGTTGCAGTGGATGGGGCCCGTGCCGGGGTAGTCGAGGCCTGCCGAGATGGAGTAGGGCTCGATGATCTGGCCGTCGTCGGTCTGCATGAGCTTGATGCGCGAGCCGTGCAGGATGCCCACGGTGCCTATCTGCATCGAGGCTGCCGTCTGTCCAGTCTCGATGCCCAAGCCACCTGCCTCGCCCAGCACGATGCGGACGCGCTCGTCGTCGAGGTAGTGGTAGATGGTGCCGGCGGCATTGGAGCCTCCGCCCACGCATGCCATCAGGTAGTCGGGGTAGTCGCGGCCCACCTGCTCCTGCAGCTGCCACTTGATCTCCTCCGAGATGATGCTCTGCAGACGCGCCACCATGTCGGGATAGGGATGGGGACCGACGGTCGAACCGATGATGTAGAAGGTGTCGGCGGGATGGCAGCACCAGTCGCGTATCGCCTCGTTGGTGGCATCCTTGAGGGTCTTGTTGCCGCTCTCGACGGGATAGACCTCCGCGCCGAGCATGCGCATGCGCTCCACGTTGACGTGCTGGCGCCTGACGTCGGTGGCGCCCATATAGACGCGGCAGGGCATGTCCATCAGGGCGCAGACAGTGGCGGTGGCCACGCCGTGCTGTCCGGCGCCGGTCTCGGCGACGATGCGGGTCTTGCCCATCCGCCGGGCGATGAGGATCTGGCCGATGGCGTTGTTGATCTTGTGGGCGCCGGTGTGGTTGAGGTCTTCGCGCTTCAGGTAGAGCTGGCAGCCGTAGCGCTCGCTCATGCGGCGGGCATAATAGAGGGGTGAGGGTCGGCCTACATAGTCGCGCAGCAGCTGGCGGTACTCCTGCTGGAACTCTTTACTCTCGATGATGGGCAGATAGGCCTTCCGCAGGTCCTCGACGGTCTTGTAGAGGATCTCGGGGATGTAGGCTCCGCCGAACTGGCCGTAGTAGCCATTGGGGTCAACTTGGAATGGGGACATTGGGGATAAGAGGGAGTTTAGGGATTTTAGGGACTTTAGGGATTTTAGGGATTTTAGGGACGAATGTATCGGTTATGTCGGGGCAATTAGCCGGCACAGTCTAATCCTCTCCTCGTGCCGCGAGGGCTGGGGCTGAAGAAAGGGCTCGCAAGACGTTGTGACGTCCTGCAAGCCCTTCATTCTATGCTTCTGATTCGCATAAGGGTGCGACCCACAACGTTCGGAGTTATGAGCTGTGCCACCACCAATATGCGCGATTCATTGTCATTGTCGGTCTTTTCGTTTTGGAGTTTATACCTGGGTCAATGGTTGGATTTTGACGGGGCAAAGATAAGTGGTTTTCCGATAGGTTGTGCAAAAATGTCCAAAAAAAATGCACTTTTTCACATTTTTTGTCATTTTCGAGCCCCAAATGGTCTATTTTTGTCAAAAAAAGGGCTATGTTTTGCGCCGGATGAGGAACAATGGCAGGATCAGGAACAGACCGATCATCGAGAAGAGCAGACCTCCGATAGTGCCTGCAGCCAAGGGGAACCAGAACCCTTGGACTTGGGTCTCGACCAGAAATGGCACGAAACCGAGGACCGTGCTCAGAACGGTCAGCGAGATGGGGACAATCTTCTGACGCCATGCCTTCACGTAGCAACGCGCCACAGGCAGACGCGGGCAGCGGATGTGCAGGTATTCGAACTGTCGAATCATGTAGATGCTGGCATTGACCGTGATGCCACTTAGGAGCACAAAGGCTGCATAACCACCTTGATCGAGTTTGAGATGGAACAACACGAAGGTCAGGAACACCCCGATGAACGAGACCGGAATAATCAGGAGGATGATCAACGACTTGGTTAAAGAATTGAATAGCACAGTGCAGATGAAGTAGATGATAGCTATCACATAGAGCAAAAGGATATATGGAGAGCGATCCCTCTCAGGGTCCCAGCCGGAATGGTTCTTGCCCTTGATACTGAATCCCATCGGCAACATAGGACGGAAAGCCTCGACAAACTCCTCCTGGACGCTCTCCCCCAGTTGGTCCGGGCCGAGGAATCCGAACTGCAAGACGAGTTGATATTGCAGGTCCCTCTTGATTATCTGCTGCGGGAGATCTGTCTGCCTGATGGCTCCCAGCTGAGCTGGCTTAGCCAGCTTACCGCCCTGCGAGATACGCAATGGCTGATGCATCATCCCGAAGACATCGAGCTGGGATGCCTGCCTGGCTCCAAGCACTACGTTCTCGAATGACTTGCCATTCCAGATGTGCCCACAGGCTTCATCTTGCCCCAAGAGGGGACTGACTGCGGCGTAGATATCCTCTGCAGATAGGTCCATACGGCTCATCGTCTCAGGATCAGTGACTAGGAGATATGCCTTGTCATCTGCCATGTAGTAGGACTGTTCGGGCAGAACCTGCAGATTCCTGATGCGACGATGTCCCGCCATCTGCTGCCGAAGCTTCTCGGCCCACATCCACAACTGGTCATAGTCATAGCCATTGCAACAAACGAAATTATCTCTTGACCATGCAAAGATACAAACAAAATCTGAACGCGTCTTAACTTCGAGATAAATTTTCTTCCTAAATGGAGTTTATTAACAAAAAAAGGACAGATTGCTAACTCCATCTCGCAAATCATTCAATACATCACTATATGGCGGGAATATTGGGTTACCACTAACCATGACTTTGGGAAAAGACAGGCATCATCTTGGCTTGGATGTTTTAACGAAAGAAGCGAAAGGTCAGTTTCGTTCTGAAACTGACCTTTCGCTTCTATTGGAGGTGCATTCTCCGATTTCAGAGAGGGGCATGCGACGGCAGACGCAGCGCACGGCCGCCCCCCCCCTTACAATGCGTAGTGCTCCTTGGTGCCGTGCATATCCAGCGAGCGGAACTTCCGGACGAACTCCTTCACGAGGGCGACGTCCTTGACGGCAGGAGCCGTCTCGAAGCAACTGTTGAGGTTGATGCCGAGCCACTGTGGATGCTCGAACTCGAGGAGGGCATCAATCGAGTCGGGGGCAATGCCACCGGCGATGAAGAAGGGAGTGCGGCCGCGATAGCTGCTCAGCAGGCTCCAGTCGAAAGCGATGCCCGAGCCGCCGAAGTTGCGGTTGAGGGTCTCGAACATGATGCCGTCGACGTAGCCGTCCCACATCATGGCCTTGAGCACCTGGCTGCGCGAAGCCACCTGGATGGCCTTGACCACGCGGGGCTGGCGGTCGCCACGCTCCTGGAGCTGCCTGTGGAGGGAGGTGACATAGGCGAGGTCCTCGTCGCCGTGCAGCTGGATGTAGTCGAGCCCGTACTCCTCGACCTTCTGGACGATGAAGTCGACGTCGGCATTGCAGAACACACCGGCGCGCTTCGCCTGCTGGGGCAGGTAGGCAGGCTTCACGGTCACATCACGTGGTGAACCGGGACAGAAATGGAAGCCGATCATGTCGACTCCGAGAGCTTCGATTTCGCGGATATTCTGGGCATCGCGCATGCCGCATACTTTGATGATCATGGTGTCGTAAGAGTATTATGTTAGATGTATTGTTTCAGCAGCCATTTTGCCAGCGGACGAGGCAAAAGAAGGGGAAAATCCGTGGCAAATATAGATATTTTCGGCGAAACTTGCAAATATTCGGCTAAAATTCGTATCTTTGCACCCCAAAATAATTCAATTTTGACTATGGAATGCAGAATTATCGCCCATATTGAGACCGACTTTGCCACCAAGTTCGGCGTGCCGCGACAGGCGGGACTCGTGCCCGAACTGGAGGGGCGCATCGTCTTCGAACCCCAGTACCGCGTGGCTGACGCCCTGCGCGGGCTGGAGGGCTACTCCCACCTGTGGCTCATCTGGGTCTTCTCGGAGGTGCTGGAATCCTCCCCCTTAAGGGGGATAAGAGGGGGTCTTCACGACCTCACGACCTTCCGCCCCACCGTGCGTCCTCCCCGACTGGGCGGCAACGTCAGGATGGGCGTCTTCGCCACCCGCTCGCCCTTCCGTCCCAACCCCATCGGCCTGTCGAGTGTCGAGATAGCGCGCATCGAACCCGACACACCCGACGGCCCCGTCATCTACGTGCGCGGCGCCGACCTGATGAACGGCACGCCCATCCTCGACCTGAAGCCCTACCTGCCCTTCACCGACAGCCACCCCGAGGCACGCGGCGGCTTCACCGACCAGACCCGACAGCAAGAGCCCCTCCGGGTCGAAATCCCCGAGGAACTCCATGCATCATACGACCTGAAGGAGGAGCAATGGGAGGCTCTGCGCCAGGTGCTCAGCCAGGATCCCCGCCCCCACTACCAGCACGATGCGCGGCGCGTCTACGCCATGGAGTTCGCGGGACGGGAGTTCCGCTTCACCGTGTCGGACGGCACGGTGAGGGTGCTCAGTACGCCTGCTTGTCGCCCGCAATGACGTTCCAGACGGTCAGGAAGATGATCTTGAGGTCGAGCGTGAAGGACCAGTTCTCGACGTACCAGACGTCCTTCTGGATGCGGTCCTCCATCTGCCAGAGCTCCCGCGTCTCGCCGCGGGCACCATTGACCTGCGCCCATCCCGTGATGCCGGGCAGCACCCAGTGGCGCACCATGTACTTGTCGATCAAGGCCGAATACTCCTCGGTGTGCGCCACCATGTGCGGACGGGGACCGACGATGGACATCTCGCCGCGGAGCACGTTGATGAACTGCGGCAATTCGTCTATCGAGGTCTTGCGCAGCAGGTTGCCGAAGGGGGTCTTGCGCGGATCGTCCTTGGTCGCCTGCATGCGGTCGGCATCGGCATTGACCTTCATTGACCGGAACTTGTAGCAGTAGAACTCCTCGCCGTTCAGGCCGTTGCGCTTCTGCTTGAAGAAGACGGGTCCCGGCTGCAGGAAGTGGGTGCACAGGGCGACGATGGGGTAGATGACGAGCCAGAAGGGGATCATGAAGAGGCCTGCCACCACCACGTCGAACGTGCGCTTGACCACACGGTTGGTGAGCAGCGACAGCGGGTCCTCACGGATGCTCAGCACGGGCACGGGGCCCAGCATCTCGAGCTGCATCTTGCGCTTCATGTAGCTGCGGAACTGCGGGATGTTGTAGAAGTGGACGCAGTGGCGCTCGCACGTGTCGATGATGCGGCGGATCTCTTCGGCACGCACGGCAGGCAGCGTGCAGTAGAGCTGCTGCAGGTCGCTGCAGGTGGTGATGAAGGGCACCACGTCCGACACCGCGCCCAGATACTCCAGTCCGTCTGGCTCCTCCTCCATGCGCTCGTCGCTGAAGTAGCCCAGCACGTGGTAGCCGTAGAAGGGATGACGCATCTCGCCGTAGAGCTCGGTGATGCTCTCCTCCTTGCCGACGAAGACCACCTGATGCGCATTGTGACCCGACGAACGCAGGTAGCGGATCGCCAGCTTGCACAGGAAGCGCCACGTGGCGAGTGCCACGAAGAGCAGGAGGAAGTACTTGACGATGCGGAGCGAGAGGAAGTAGGTGGCAAAGCCGAACACGTGCGACAGCACCCAGAAGACCAGCGCCATGATGGTCAGTGCCAGCGAGACGTTGACGAGGATGGAGCCGCGGCGGTCGGAACGGTAGAAGAACGAGATGGGCCTCACGTAGACGCCCGCCACGTACGACAGCATCATGCACAGCACCATGATGCCGTAGCGCGTCGTGATGTCGAAGATGCCCGTGCTGTAGGGGCAGAGCACCTCCTTGTAGAAGTGCCAGAACAGCACCGAACTGATCATCACCTCGCTGACGTACATCGCTGCCTTCAGGAAGTCGGGCAGCTGATACATATTGCGGCTCTGCGTCATACCGAAACCTCCCCCTTGATGGCCGGATGGCATTGATAGTCACGCAGCGTGAAGTCCGTGATGCGGAAGTCGCGCAGGTCGTGGATGTCAGGATTGAGCTCCATGCGGGGCAATGGATAGGGCTGGCGCGTCAGCTGCAGGCGCACCTGGTCGAGGTGGTTGGTGTAGATGTGCGCATCGCCCAGCGTGTGGACGAAGGTGCCGGGCTTCAGCCCCGTCACCTGGGCGGTCATCAGGAGCAGCAGCGCGTAGCTGGCGATGTTGAACGGCACGCCCAGGAAGATGTCCGCCGAGCGCTGATAGAGCTGCAGCGACAGCTTGCCGTCGGCGACGTAGAACTGGAAGAAGCAGTGGCACGGGGGCAGTCCCATGCGCGCGATCTCCTCGACGTGCCACGAGTTGACGATGATGCGGCGGCTGTCAGGGTTCTGGCGGATGGCCTCCACCGCCTCCATCAGCTGGTCGTGGTGGCTGCCGTCGTTGCCCTCCCAGTCGCGCCACTGCTTGCCGTAGACGGGGCCGAGTTCGCCCGTCTCGTCATCGCCCCACGAGTCCCAGATGTGGACGTTCCTGGCCTGGAGCACCTTCTTGTTGGTCGAGCCGCTGATGAACCACAGCAACTCCTCGATGATGCCGCGGGTGAACATCTTCTTGGTGGTGAGCAGGGGGAAGCCCTCGCTCAGGTCGAAGCGCATCTGGTGGCCGAAGAGGCTCACCGTACCGGTACCGGTGCGGTCGTCCTTACGGACCCCCTGGTCCAAAACGCGCTGTATTAGGTCTAAATATTGTTTCATTCGAAGTGCAATTGCGTCTGTTTTTGAATAATGTATATCTAAAAAACGTATTTTTTTAGGATTTCGTGTGCAAAGATACGCTTTTTTTTGTATCTTTGCGCCGCAAATCGTGAAAAAATGCTGAATTTCGTGTTTTTTCATCCCTTTTATGCCGTTTTTGGCAATATGTATGCCGTTTTTGGCAATAAGATAGAATAAGAATGCGCAAGATACTGTACTTTCTGCTCCTGCTGGTCGCCCCGTGCATGACTGCCGGATGTCAGGGTGACAAGAAGTCCGCCAAGCCCGAGCTGAGCGAGGACGAACTGGCCGCTATCCCCGAGATGGTGACCGACGACGTGTCGATGCTCGTCTCCGACTCGGGCATCATACGCTACCACGCCATCACCCCCGTCTGGTACAGCTACAACAACACGCAGCGCAACTACTGGTACTTCCCCGAGGGCATCGAGCTCAATCAGCTCGACGACGACATGCAACCGGCTGGCATGCTGCACGCCGACACCGCCTACTACTTCGATGGCAAGAAGCTCTGGCACCTGATCACCAACGTCCACATCTCGAACGTCCGCGGCGAGAAGTTCGACACGCAGGAGCTCTTCTGGGACCAGCGCAGCCACAAGGTCTACAGCGACTCGTTCATCCACATCGAGCGCCGGCAGGACATCCTCGAGGGATACGGCTTCACGAGCAATGAGTCGTTCACCGAGTACGAGGTGCGCCAGACCACCGGCACCTTTGCCATGCGCCAGACCTCCGGCGAGGCTGCCGACTTCGAGGGACCGGCACCCGACGACGGCGAACATCTGGCCGAGAACGGCCAACCCGGCACCCCCTCCCCCACCGACACCATCAAGGTCACACCGATGTCTCCGCAGGAGAAGGCAGCTGCCGCCCGCGAGCGGCGCAACCGGCTGAAAGTTAAAAACTAAAAAGTCAATGAGCTACGCACTACTGAGCGGCATCGCGCTGACGCTCCTCTTCAGCGCCTTCTTCAGCGGCATGGAGATGGCTTTCATCTCCGCCAATCGCATCCGACTGGAGCTGGACAAGCAGGAGGGAGGTTGGACGGCACGCATACTGCAGTATTTCTATAGTCACTCCGAGCGCTTCATCAGCACCATGCTAGTGGGCAACAACATCGCGCTCATCATCTACGGCATCCTGATGGCACGCCTCATGGAGCCGCCTATCAAGGAGTATCTGTTCCAGAACGACTTCCTCGTCGTCCTCACCCAGACCATCCTCTCCACCATCATCATCCTCTTCACCGCCGAGTATCTGCCCAAGACGCTCTTCAAGCTCAATCCGAACCTGATGCTCCGCGCCTTCGCCCTGCCGCTGTGGCTGATCTATTGGATACTGAGCCCCATCTCGTCGTTCAGCACCTTCCTGAGCCACAGCATCCTGCGCCTCTTCGGCATGCCCGTCAGGAAGGAGCGCCAGGGCGTCCTGACCCGCGTCGACCTCGACTTCTTCGTCCAGAAGGGCATCGAGAATGCCGACGACGACGATGACGACCGCCAGGAGGCAAGCGGAGCGAAAGGCCGCGACGACGACGACGACAACCTGCAGGAACTGCAGCTCTTCAAGAACGTGCTCGACTTCTCGGAGGTCAAGGTGCGCGACTGCATGATCCCCCGCTCGGAACTCACCGTCGTCTCGATCGACACCCCCTTCGCACAGCTCAACCAAATCTTCGTCGAGACCGGCTACTCCAAGATTCCCGTCTTCAAGGAGGACATCGACAACCTGGTCGGCTACATCCACTCCAGCGAGATGTTCCGCCGCCCACGCCAGTGGCAGCAGAAGATCATCCCCATCCCCTTTGTCCCCGAGACGATGGCGGCGCCCAAGGTGCTGCGCATGCTCATGGAACAGAAGAAGAGCATCGCCGCCGTCATCGACGAATTCGGTGGCACGGCAGGCGTCATCACCATGGAGGACCTCTTCGAGGAGATCATCGGCGACATCGAGGACGAACACGACCAGCTGCAGCTCACCGAGACGCGCGTCAGCGAACACGAATGGGACCTCAGCGGCCGCCTCGAGATCAGCCGTATCAACGAGGACCTCGAGATAGGCCTGCCCGAGAGCGAGGAGTACCAGACGCTGGCGGGCCTCATCCTCCATCAGCTCCAGACGCTCCCCAAGGTGGGCGACGTCGTGCGCTTCGACGAGGAGCATGTCAGCATGACCATCCTCAAGGCAAGCGCCACCAAAATCGAGCTCGTAAGGCTCTCCAATTTGCCAAGTGAAGAATAACAATTGCCACCAAACGGCTGATTTTACACATTTTTAGCAATTTTTTTGGCAATTTCTTTCTTCTTTTAAAATAAAATATGTATATTCGCAGCCGATTTTGCCCACCTGTGCTTTGGGTAAGGTGTGCCTATACCTATTATATATAGGTGCGCGCGGGCAGAATCGCCCCCTCGATGCCCGCCTCGGCAGGCATCCCGCCCTCGGGAAATAATTAATAATAACAAAAATAAAACCCTAAACAAACAAATGGCAGCATTACAACGCATCCGTCAGCACTCAGTAGCCCTCCTGGTTATTGTGGGCGGCGCAATGGTAGCCTTCATCGTCGGCGACTTGATCCAGAGCTCCAGCTCGATCATGCAGAGCAGCCGCGACAAGGTCGTTACCATCAATGGCAAGAAAGTGACCTACGAGGACTACGAAGCCGCTCGTCAGCGCAAGCAGGACTTCTACAAGGCTATGCAGGGCAAGGAGCTCGACAACCAGGCCACCCAGCAGCTCAACAACCAGGTCTACAACGAGTTCATCACCAAGAACCTCATCAACGCAGCTTGCGAGAAGCTCGGCATCAGCGTCACCAAGGACGAGACCAACGAGCTCATCCAGGGTCAGAACCTCTCGCCCGTACTCACTCAGATGTTCGGCCAGCAGGCTTCCCAGATCGTCAACTACTTCGTCAACCTGATCACCAACGACGCCTTCGATCAGGCAGCTCAGCAGAACCCCTTCTTCACCCAGCAGAACTGGGCAGAGATCGAGGATGAGGTAGTCCTCAACCGCCTCGTCGAGAAGTACACCGGCCTCGTCGCCGCAGCCATCACCCCCAACAAGCTGGAGGCCAAGGACAACTTCGACGGTGACAACCAGGAGTGCTCGTTCGCCTACGTCAAGCAGTATGCCAACAGCGTAGCCGACTCGCTCGTCAGCGTCTCGAAGGACGACGTAGCCAAGTACTACGAGAGCACCAAGCGCAACTATAAGCTCAACGCCGACCGCCGCAACGTCAGCTACATCAACGTGGCTCTGCGCCCCAGCGAGCAGGATTATGCCGAGGCTGAGGCCGACATCAAGGCTGTGCGCGACGAGTTCGCCACCACCTCCGACATCGAGGAGATGGTCAATGGCAACTCCACCGCCAACTACATGGATGCTTGGCTCCCCGTCAGCGGCATGGAGGGCGAGATCAAGGAGTTCGTCGAGCAGAATGCTGCTGGCGCCATCCTCGAGCCCCACCGCGATGGCGACACCTACCTGATGGCTCGCATCATGGACAAGACCGTCGCTCCCGACTCCATCGAGATCGCCGTCGTCATGGTTCCCACCACTGAGGAGGCTGACAGCATCTATGGCGTACTCGCCGCAGCCTCCGACGCCGACGCAGCCCTCGCCAGCTACAACCAGCAGCAGAAGTATGTAGGCTGGATGCAGGATCCTGCCCTCCTCCAGAGCTTCGGCAATGACGTGCGCAACAAGGTCCGCGAGACCGCCAACGGCACCACCTTCAAGCACGACGTCAACGACAACGTCCACATGGTATGCAAGGTCACCGGCCGCACCGCTCCCGTAGCGCTCGCCAAGGTAGCCGTCTATGCCACCGAGGTCTTCCCTTCGACCCGCACCCGCGGCGAGGAGTACGGCAAGCTCAACCGCTTCCTCACCACCTACAAGACCATCCAGCAGATGCAGGACAGCGCCCGCTCGGCTGGCTTCATGATGATGCCTACCACCCTCTATGCCACCTCGTACAACGTGGGTAGCGTACAGGATGCACGCAAGGCCGTCCAGTATGCCTTCCAGAACAAGAAGGGCAACGTCAGCGAGATCATCGAGACCGGTGACAACCTGCTCGTCGTAGCCATCACCGGCGACGTCGAGAAGGGCTACATCAGCCTCTCCGACACCACCTTCTACAAGCAGCTCTCGATGTTCAACGTCCTGCCTCTGAAGAAGGTCGAGAAGCTCGCCGCCGACTTCGCCGCTGTCAGCAACAAGACCATGGAGGGTTACGCTGCTGCATTCAACAATGCCAGCATTGACACCGCCAAGTTCGTCAACTTCAACCTCTCGAACGTCATGGGTCTCGGTGCTGAGCCCAAGGTATTCGAGGCTGCCCTGAAGGCCAACGTCGGTGACGTCCTCACCGTAGCCGGCAAGAACGCCGTCGTAGCCCTGCAGCTCCTCTCGAAGAACGACAAGGGCCTCGAGTATGACGAGGCTGCCCGCACCCAGGCTGTTGCCCGCGGCCGCGAGTATGCCCAGGTTGCCAATGCCGCTCTGCAGGTTCTCCAGAACAATGCCGAGATCGAGGACAACCGCATCAACTTCTATTAAAGAATGGAACCCCTCTTAGGCAAAACCTTAGACGAATTGCATGCCGTGGCCGAAAGCCTCGGCATGCCTCGTTTTACGGCTCGGCAGATGGCACAGTGGCTCTACGTGAAGCGTGTGCGCACCATCGACGAGATGACCAACCTCTCGAAGGAGGCACGCGCCCGCCTCAATGAGACCTACACCATAGGTTACGAGGTGCCTGCCGATGCCGCCCGCTCGAAGGACGGCACCATCCGCTACCTCTTCGCCACGCCCGTCGGCAAGCACATCGAGACCGTCTACCTGCCCGAGCACGAGCGTGCCACGCTCTGCGTCTCCAGTCAGATAGGATGCAAGATGCACTGCTACTTCTGCATGACCGGCAAGCAGGGCTTCAACGGCCAGCTCTCCGCCCACCAGATCATCAACCAGATCTTCGCCATCCCCGAGTCGCAGACATTGACCAACCTCGTCTTCATGGGCATGGGCGAACCGCTCGACAACTGGGAGGAGCTCCAGAAGGTGCTCCAGATCATCACCGCCCCCTGGGGCATGGCATGGAGCCCCAAGCGCGTCACTGTCTCGACGGTGGGCCAGATGCAGCATCTGCGCGACTTCCTCGACCAGAGCCAGTGCCACATGGCCATCTCCATCCACTCGCCCTTTGCCGACGAGCGGCTCCGCCTCATGCCCGTACAGGGCGCCTACCCCATCAGCGACGTCCTCGCGCTGCTGCGGCAGTATGACTGGACGCACCAGCGCGAGCTCACCTTCGAGTACATCGTCTTCCGCGGCCTTAATGATGACCAGCGCCACGCCGAGGCTCTGCTCCGCTTGCTCAAAGGATTGCCCTGCAAGGTCAATCTCATCCGCTTCCATGCCATCCCCGACGTCGAGCTCCAGACCTCCGACCTGCCCGCCATGGAGCGTCTGCGCGACTTCCTGTGCCACCACGGTCTGATGACTACCATCCGTGCCTCTCGCGGCGAGGACATCTATGCTGCGTGCGGCATGCTGTCGAGCAAAAAGGAGGAAGAACGTCAACTGCGTTGAGCGCTGAACGCCAAAAAGCAGAATTTATTGTGCCAAGATGCAGATTTTGTCCGAAAAATTTGCATCTTTCGCATTTTATCATTATATTTGCACCGTTAAAACTGAAAATATACGCTTATGAAGAAAATCTACGCTACAATATTTGCTGCCCTCATCGGCTCAACTGCACTGATGGCGCAGGAGGAGGAGCACACCCTCTCGTTCGTCCAGAACGGCCAGGTTCTCGCCAACGGTGCCACCATCACCGTCAGCGAGGTGGAGTATCAGGATCTCACCGCCTACGGCATGGGCTATGCCGTCGAGATGGACCCCAAGCTCTCTGTCCGCAACAATGACGAGGTCAAGGTCAAGGCTACGATGGACTGCGAAGGCAGCGGTGCCAACTTCGAGCGCATCGAGTTCTGCTTCGGCAACTGCTATTCCTGGGCCGGACGTACCAAGCTCACCAGCACCGTCGAAATCCCTGCCAGCTCGGATTATACCGCCCAGATTCACGTCGGGGGAACTTTCGTTGACGAGAAGAACTACAGCATCAGCGATGCCACCGTCAAGCTGACGCTCTATCCCGAGATGGATCCCGACGATGCTGTCACCCTCACCGTCAACTTCGACACCACTGGTGCCGGCATCAAGGCTGCGCGTGAGCAGAAGCCCGTCGAGGTCTACAACCTCTGCGGCAAGAAGGTAGCCACCTCCACCCTCGGCCTCTCCAAGGGCATCTACATCATCAAGGAGGGCGGTGTGTCACGCAAGGTGACGGTGAAGTAAAGGGACTCTCCCTAGACCCTCCCTAGACCCTCCCCAACCCAACCAAAAAGGGAGGGAGTTATATTGTTTCTTACACGAGAAGCAACAGCTATTCCCGGCGTAGAGCCTGACGTAGAGTGAATAAGCTATTGAGGCGGGACATCGTTTGATGTCTCGCCTCAATCTTTTTATTAGCGTTGTCTGAAGGCTTGCTTTCGCGAGGTCTGTATTCGCTGTCTTATGCCTCTTCGCTTGCTGCCTCTTCTTCGGCTGTCAATGGCTCCTCAGGCAGGGGATTGCCTTTGATCTTGGCCATGATCTGCTCCTCGATCTCGTCTGCGAGTTCGGGGTTGTCGAGCATGAGCTGCTTGGTAGCATCGCGTCCCTGGGCGAGCTTCGAACCATTGTAGCTGAAGAACGAACCGCTCTTCTTGATGATGCCGTACTCTACACCCATGTCGACCAGCTCACCCGAGCGGCTGATGCCCTCGCCGAACATGATGTCGAACTCTGCCTTGCGGAAGGGAGGTGCCACCTTGTTCTTGACCACCTTGACGCGCACCGAATTGCCAATCACCTCGTCGCCACTCTTCACGCTGGTCACACGACGGATGTCAAGGCGAACCGAAGCATAGAACTTCAGTGCGTTGCCGCCCGTAGTGGTCTCGGGATTGCCGAACATGATGCCGATCTTCTCACGCAACTGGTTGATGAAGATGCAGACGGTGTTGGTCTGGTTGATGGCGCCCGTGATCTTGCGCAGCGCCTGGCTCATCAGGCGTGCCTGCAGGCCCACCTTGTTCTCGCCCATGTCGCCCTCGATCTCTGCCTTGGGGGTCAGGGCTGCCACCGAGTCGATGACGATGATGTCGATGGCTGCCGAGCGGATCAGGTTGTCGGCAATCTCGAGTGCCTGCTCGCCATTGTCTGGCTGCGAGATCAGCAGGTTGTCGGTGTCGACACCCAGCTTCTCGGCATAGAAGCGGTCGAAGGCATGCTCGGCATCGATGAAGGCGGCGATGCCACCGCGCTTCTGCGCCTCAGCAATGGCATGGATAGCCAGCGTGGTCTTGCCGGATGACTCGGGACCATAGATCTCGATGATGCGACCCTTGGGGTAGCCACCTACGCCAAGCGCAGCGTTCAATCCGATGGAGCCTGAGGGAATCACCTCCACCTCCTCTACCTTCTCGTCGCCCATGCGCATGATCGAACCCTTGCCGAAGCTCTTGTCGATCTTCTCCATGGCCATCTGCAGCGCCCGCATCTTGTCGCTCATCGGAGCTGCCTCTTTCTGTACTTTTGCCATATGTTGAAAGTTAAAAGTTAAAAATTAAAAGTTAAAAATCGAATGAAAGCCAAGCGCCGATTTGACACTACGCAGAGCCTGTCTGACACTCCGTGGAGCCGCCACTTTTCACTTTCAACTCTTCATTCATTTGAGTCCCTTGAACTTGTAGTTCGGGTTGTTCTTGCCCTTCATGATTGCCTGAAGCTTGCCCTTGATGAACTGCTTGCGCAGGGGCGAGACGTGGTCGATGAACATCTTGCCGTCCAAGTGGTCATACTCGTGCAGCACCATGCGGGCGGCGAAGCCCTCGAGGCGCTCCTCGTGCTCCTCGAGGTTCTCATCGAGGTAGTTGATCACAATCCAGTCGGGGCGCTTCACGCTCTCGTAGATGCCAGGGATGGAGAGGCAGCCCTCGTCGTTGACGTTAGTCGTCTCGCTCTGCTCGACGATTTCGGGATTGACCATGCAGCGGCGCACACCTGCACACTCGGGGTAGTCCTCAGCCAGGCCATTGCCATCCACGACGAAGATGCGCAACGCCAGTCCCACCTGGGGACCAGCGAGGCCCACGCCATTGGCCTTCTCCATAGTCAGGAACATATTCTCAGCCAGCGTAGGCAGGTTCGGGTAGTCCTCGGGCACCTCGTCGGCCTCCTTGCGGAGCACCGGCTGGCCATATAGATAGATAGGGAGAATCATATTTTCGATTTACAATTTGACAATTTACAATTTGACAATTTGGCTTCGCGCTGACCCAACCCGGGAAGGGGGAGGGCTTAGAACATCGTCGGGGAAGGGAGGCTTAGAACATCGTCGGCCGATACCCAGGCATCGTGCGGTTCTCCATCCACTGCTGCAGGATGATGGTGGCGGAGACCTCATCGATCAGTGCTTTGTCCTCCTTGCGCCGCTGCTTGCCCACACCACTCTGGGCGATGGAGAGCGAAGCCATCTTCGAGGTGAAGCGTTCGTCGACGAGTTCGATGGGGAGCTCAGGCATCAGCTTGCGCAGCCGCCGCAGGAAGGGCTCGATATACTGCCACGACTCGCTCATCTCGCCGCTCATCTGACGGGGCAGGCCCACCAGCACACGCTCCACGCCCTCGCGCGGGATGTAGTCCTGCAGCCACTTCTCGAGCTCGTGGGTGGGCACGGTGGTGATGCCATTGGCAATGATCTGAAGGGGGTCGGTAGCCGCCAGTCCCGTGCGCTTGCGGCCATAGTCAATGCTGAGGATGCGTCCCATGTGGTCTTCGATTTCTGAAATTCGTGTGCAAAGATAGCACTTTTTTGCGAGAAACGCAAATATTTGGACTGATATTTTCGAAAAAAGAACGGAAACCACCCCCATCGGGCGATTTCCGCTCCTTTTCTATCGAATTTCCATCCGCGAAAGGCGATGTTACTTCACAGCATCAATGGCATTCTGAATGAGACCGAAGATCTCGTCGATGCTGCCCATGCCGGGGATGGAGGCATACTTGCCTGCCTGGATGTAGAAGTCCTTGAGGGGCAGGGTCTGCGAGTAGTAGGTGTCGAGGCGCTTCTTGGCGGTCTCCTCGTTGTCGTCGGCACGTCCGGAGGTCTTGCCGCGCAGGATGATGCGCTTGATGAGCTCCTGGTCCTCTACCTCGAGGCCGATGACGGTGCTCACCTTCTGGCCACGCTCGGCAAGCATCTTGTCCAGCGCCTCAGCCTGGGCGATGGTGCGTGGGAAGCCGTCGAAGATGACGCCCTTGATGTCCTTGCCCTTGGCGTCGAGGGTCGATGCCAGCATGTCGATGATGAGCGAGTCGGGAACGAGCTTGCCCTCGTTGATGTACTGGGCTGCAATCTTGCCCAGCTCGGTGTTGTTCTTGATTTCGCCGCGCAGCACGTCGCCGGTCGAGATGTGCTCTACGCCATAGGTTGCGATGATCTTTTCACTCTGGGTACCCTTGCCTGAACCAGGGGCACCGAAAATTACGATGTTCAACATTGGACTTTATACCTTAAAATATGATTATGGACATAAATGTGCTTCTATAAGCAGATTTCAGAACACAGATTGAACAGATTGGACAGATAGAAACCGATCTTTTGAGATGCAATATTGAGCGATGAAAAGATCTGTCAAATCCATTCAATCTGTTCAATCTGCGTTCTGCTATAATCCGCTTTTGTTGTCATCTGTTCGAAATGTGTGCGCAAAGATAGCACTTTTCTCGCATATAAACAAATTTTTGGCTCGAAACTTTACGCTTCAAGCCAAAAATTAAGATTTTTTCCACGAAATTGCAACGGAGACGAGCGAAACTGCATCACTTCACAGTCACCTTCTTGCCGCCCATCTGATATTCGCCCTGCTGGAGGCCGATGTTGTGACGGTCGACGGTCACGCCCTCTTGGGCACGCTGCTCCTGCAGTTCACGCAGGCCGGCGGGGGTGACGAAGCGCATCTCGACATTGGGGCTCAGCGTCTCGCCGGCAGGCATCACGTCGGGAGTGAAGTAGCAGCGGAAGATTGAGCCATTGATGGGCTGCTCGGTGTACTGGATGCGGTCACCCGACAGGAAGTAGGCAGGCTCCGTAACCACATGGCTGCGGTAAGTGCCCACGAAGGCACCCTCATGACCTGCGGCTGCGCCGCGCACCTCGAGCTGGCGCTCGTACGAACCCGATCCGTAGAAGGTGACGCGCTCGGCGCCATTCTCTACGCGATAGACGTAGGGCGTATTGGCCTGAGGCTCGCTCACCGTCTGGAAGATCCACTCGGTAGCTGAAGCGCTCACCAGTTCATAGAGGGTGGCGCCCTCCACCATGGTCGGCGCGTAAGGCAGGCAGACGGTGCCCACCTGCGTGGCTATCACGTCGCCGTTAGGACCCTTGCAGGGCATCTCGCGACTGAAGTTGCTGACCTGATACTGAACTCTCTGCACCTTCTGTGCATTGGCTGAACCCGCCATCAGAAGGGCGGCAGCCAGAATTGCAAGCTTTTTCATAAGCAATGGTATTTTGTTTGGATTTTGTATTGTAGCATAATCATTGAGAGGGTTATCGATACTATGCATGACCTCATGACCTTATAACCTCATGACCTCATGACCCGACCTCATCCCTCCACCAGGCACTTCTCGACGTTGCGTGTTTCGCGCGAGAAGTTGATGCCGATGCGGAAGATGCGCTGCTGCTCGACCGAGAAGGGCAGCGTGTACTGACGGTCGCTGATCTGGGCGAGTGCCTCCTCGGCCGTGCCGTCGAGCTTGAACTCCACGACGTAGATGTAATCAGCCGTCTTGACCAAGAGGTCGATACGGCCTTCCGAGGTGTGATATTCCGCCTGCGTGTAGAAGCCCAGCAGCTTGAAGAGCACCCAGACGATGTTCTGGTAGTGGTTCTCCAGGTCACGAATCAGTTCGTAAGGGGTGTCGGCGAAGAGCGCCTTCAGCCGGCGGCAGAACTGCTCGGCTCGACCAGTCTCCACATCGCGCACAAACTCGCGGATGTCGAAAGATGACTTGCGCTCGTCCTCCCGGTTGAGGTAATAAGGCGCCACGTAATCCACGAAGCCGCGCTCCACCTCCTCGTTCGGGAAGTCCAGCTGGTAGCTCTGAAATCTGCTGTCGTAGCCCTTGATGGTCAGGTAACCGCTCTGCAGGATGAGCGGGATAGGCGAACGGGCATCGGCGTCCACGCCGCGGATGTCCTTCGCCATCACCTCCGAGTGCTGCAGCAGGTTGAGGCTATACTCATGGCGCTTCAGCACACGAATCAGATAGGAGGGTGTGCCCGACTCGAACCAGTAGTAGCCAAACTCGTTGCATGAGAACGTACGAATCAGGCTGAACGGATTGTAAAGCCCATCACCCCTCTGATGGAAGTGATAGCCGTCGTACATCTTGCGCAGATTGGCAATGCACTCCTCACGAGTCATCTCGTTGCGCTCAGCCAGCCGGTCGATGTAGGGCGAGAAGGAGGTGAGCACTTCCTGCTCGGTGAAGCCGCAGATGTTGTGGTAGTCGTAGAGCAGCGTGATGTCATTCAGATTGTTCAGGTCGCTGAAGATGCTCACCTTCGAGAAGCGTGTCACGCCCGTGATCAGCGCAAAGCGGATGTAGGCATCCTGCGACTTCAGCACGCTGAAGAAGCCCTTCAGCGTGTCGCGCATCTCGTCTTGAAGCTTCACGTTGTCGATCTGCTGCAGCAGCGGCTTGTCGTATTCGTCAATCAGAATTACGGCACCTCGGCCGCACTTCTTGGCAGCGCACTCGATAAGGCAACTGAAGCGAATGCCCAACGAATAGTCCTCGAAGCCCGTAGGATACAGTTGCTCCCATGCCTTCAGTTGGGCGTCAATCTTCCGCTCCAATGCCTCCAGCGAGTTATAGTTCTCGCCATTGAGGTCCAGATGGAACACCGGGTATTCCTCCCACTTCTCCTCCTTTGCGCCTAGCCACAGCCCCTCGAAACACTGTCGCTTGCCCAGGAAGTAAGCTTTCAGCGTCGACACCAGCAGTGACTTGCCGAAGCGACGCGGTCGCGACAGGAAGTAGTAGACTCCGGTATTGGCCAGTTGCCACACCATCTGCGTCTTGTCCACATAGATGTAGTTGTCCCGGCGCAGACGCTCGAAGTCCTGGATGCCTATTGGCATATTCTGTAGTTGCTGTTCCATAATCTGTATCGTTTTGTGGTTTGCGTTATGACCTCACGACCTCATGACCTCACTACCCCTCCACCAGGCACTTCTCGACGTTGCGTGTTTCGCGCGAGAAGTTGATGCCGATGCGGAAGATGCGCTGCTGCTCGACCGAGAAGGGCAGCGTGTACTGACGGTCGCTGATCTGGGCGAGTGCCTCCTCGGCCGTGCCGTCGAGCTTGAACTCCACGACGTAGATGTAATCAGCCGTCTTGACCAAGAGGTCGATACGGCCTTCCGAGGTGTGATATTCCGCCTGCGTGTAGAAGCCCAGCAGCTTGAAGAGCACCCAGACGATGTTCTGGTAGTGGTTCTCCAGGTCACGAATCAGTTCGTAAGGGGTGTCGGCGAAGAGCGCCTTCAGCCGGCGGCAGAACTGCTCGGCTCGACCAGTCTCCACATCGCGCACAAACTCGCGGATGTCGAAAGATGACTTGCGCTCGTCCTCCCGGTTGAGGTAATAAGGCGCCACGTAATCCACGAAGCCGCGCTCCACCTCCTCGTTCGGGAAGTCCAGCTGGTAGCTCTGAAATCTGCTGTCGTAGCCCTTGATGGTCAGGTAACCGCTCTGCAGGATGAGCGGGATAGGCGAACGGGCATCGGCGTCCACGCCGCGGATGTCCTTCGCCATCACCTCCGAGTGCTGCAGCAGGTTGAGGCTATACTCATGGCGCTTCAGCACACGAATCAGATAGGAGGGTGTGCCCGACTCGAACCAGTAGTAGCCAAACTCGTTGCATGAGAACGTACGAATCAGGCTGAACGGATTGTAAAGCCCATCACCCCTCTGATGGAAGTGATAGCCGTCGTACATCTTGCGCAGATTGGCAATGCACTCCTCACGAGTCATCTCGTTGCGCTCAGCCAGCCGGTCGATGTAGGGCGAGAAGGAGGTGAGCACTTCCTGCTCGGTGAAGCCGCAGATGTTGTGGTAGTCGTAGAGCAGCGTGATGTCATTCAGATTGTTCAGGTCGCTGAAGATGCTCACCTTCGAGAAGCGTGTCACGCCCGTGATCAGCGCAAAGCGGATGTAGGCATCCTGCGACTTCAGCACGCTGAAGAAGCCCTTCAGCGTGTCGCGCATCTCGTCTTGAAGCTTCACGTTGTCGATCTGCTGCAGCAGCGGCTTGTCGTATTCGTCAATCAGAATTACGGCACCTCGGCCGCACTTCTTGGCAGCGCACTCGATAAGGCAACTGAAGCGAATGCCCAACGAATAGTCCTCGAAGCCCGTAGGATACAGTTGCTCCCATGCCTTCAGTTGGGCGTCAATCTTCCGCTCCAATGCCTCCAGCGAGTTATAGTTCTCGCCATTGAGGTCCAGATGGAACACCGGGTATTCCTCCCACTTCTCCTCATGTGCGCCCAGCCATAGACCCTCGAAACAGTGTCGCTTGCCCAGGAAGTAGGCCTTCAGCGTCGACACCAGCAGCGACTTGCCGAAACGACGAGGACGCGACAGGAAGTAGTAACGTCCTGTGTTGGCCAACTGCCACACCATCTGCGTCTTATCCACGTAGATGTAGTTATCCCGGCGCAGGCTCTCGAAGTCCTGGATGCCAATGGGCATATTCTGTAGTTGCTGTTCCATATCTGTCTCGTTTTGTAGTTCTGCTAACGGCTGCCACCTACCGCCGAGCGATGAGTGCACACCTTTTGCGCGGCAAATATACGACATTTTTCCCGAATTTCCAAATTTAGAGACCTAAAAACGCACAATGCACCCACATTATTAATAATGCAGGTGCATTTTCGAAGCATCAGACACTGTCTTTTCGAGCATCTCCAGGCGCAAGGGCATTTTTTTCTTGCTCCTCCCCTACTCCATCTCCCACCTGTCGAAGTTGAAGAGATTGCGCTTCCGAAGTTCGTTGCCGCAGATTGCCAACTCGACCTTCGGAACTAGGACCGAACCGAGTCTTCTGCAAGACTGAGGATGCCGTTGTCGATGCATCCTCAATCTTCGCTAAGTTTCAGGATGCCACGAGTGATGCACTCCCGTTTCGTGCAGCAAATCGGAGTGCCGCGCCTGAACCACTCCCGTTTCACGCAGCAAATCGGAGTGCCGCACCCGAACCACTCCCGTTTCGTGCAGCAAATCGGAGTGCCGCGCCCGAAGCACTCCCGTTTCGTGCAGCAAATCGGAGTGCCGCGCCCGAACCACTCCCATTTCGTGCAGCAAATCGGAGTGCCTCGCCCGATGCACTCCCGTTTCGTGCAGCAAACCGGAGTGCTGCGGTCGAAGCACTCCCAATTTGTAAAAAGTTCGGTTTCTTTCGGTCAACAAACGATTTTTTGGAGGCTATAATCGATTTTATTACCCGAAAATTTGGAAATATCCTAAAAAAGCATTACCTTTGTGGCGCATTAACCAAAAAGATACTGATATGAAACGCACCCTCACACTCCTCTCCTTCATCCTGCTGGCTTTGACCATGGCAGTGGCGCAGACGCGCATCGAACTGGACGTCTGGCCCGACGGAGCACCCAATGACAATGGTCTCACCGGACCCGAGACTCAACTGGAACGTGGCCGTATCGGCAACGTCAGTCACCCCACGCTCACCGTCTATCCTGCGGCACACCCCAATGGGCAGGTCATCATCGCCTGTCCCGGCGGAGGTTACGTACGCCTCGCTCCCGACCACGAGGGGCACGACATGGCACACTGGCTCAACAACCTGGGAGTTACCCTCGCCGTGCTGAAGTACCGCATGCCCAACGGCAACCTCGAGGTGCCCATCAGCGATGCCCTGCAGGCCATCCGACTGATGCGCCAGCATGCCGCCGAATGGGGCGTCAATCCCCATCAGGTGGGCATCATGGGAGCCTCGGCAGGAGGCAATCTGGCCACGCAGGCTGCCACGCACTACACTTCGGAGGACGACAGGCCCGACTTCCAGGTGCTGCTCTATCCATTCGTGGAGGTGCCCGGAGGCAGCGAACGCGGCAGCGAGTACAGCACCGTCGGCTGTGTGACCGAACAGACGCCTCCCGCCGTGATGTTTTGCTCAGCTGACGATCGCACGGTGCCCTGCACCAACAGCATTCACTACTTCGAGGCTCTTCGTGCCAAAGGGGTCGAGGCTTCGCTCCACATCTACCCGTCGGGTGGCCATGGCTGGGGTTTCCTCGAGACGTTCTCCTATCATCGCGAATGGACGGGCGAACTGGAGCGCTGGCTCCGCAATCTGCAGCATTGACCACTGGTGGGGTTAGGTGGGGTAACATCCCCACTTTTTCTTCTACCGAAAATAATAGCCTACTGACAATCAGCATTTGGGCATTTTTGCCTAAACTTTTAAAAAGTTTAAAAACAAACCCACCACCCCACCACTTTCCACCACTGCAGGTGCCTCAAGCGGTCCCTTAATGCCCTAACACATGGCGCAATTTGCGAAAGGGGACAGTCCCCAAGGGGAAATTGCGCCACAAATCAGGAGGTTCAAGAGGCGGACTGTTTATGACATTAATTTTGCCAAGCCAAGGATAGGGGTAGTTATCCCTCATCAAAAAAAAAGAAAGGCTGTGTCAAAATCAAATTTTGACACAGCCTCGGTCTTTATGATTGTCGGACAATCAAGAAGCTTCGGGGAGATTAGATCTCAGAGAAGTACTTGATGGTGCGAACCATCTGAGAAGTGTAAGAGTTCTCGTTGTCGTACCAAGAAACGACCTGAACCTGATAGGTGTCGTCGTCGATCTTGCTAACCATGGTCTGGGTAGCGTCGAAGAGCGAACCATACTTCATGCCGATGATATCGCTAGAAACGATCTGATCCTCGTTGTAACCGTAAGACTCGGTAGCAGCAGCCTTCATAGCAGCGTTGATACCCTCTACGGTGACGTTCTGACCCTTAACGACAGCTACCAGGATGGTGGTAGAACCGGTTGGGGTAGGAACACGCTGAGCAGAGCCGATGAGCTTGCCGTTGAGCTCAGGGATAACGAGGCCGATAGCCTTGGCAGCGCCAGTTGAGTTAGGAACGATGTTCTGAGCACCTGCGCGTGAACGACGGAGATCGCCCTTACGCTGTGGGCCGTCGAGAATCATCTGGTCGCCAGTGTAAGCGTGGATGGTCGACATGATACCGCTCTGGATAGGAGCATAGTTGTTGAGGGCAGCTGCCATAGGAGCGAGGCAGTTGGTGGTGCAAGAAGCTGCAGAAATGATCTTATCCTCAGGGGTAAGGGTCTTGTGGTTAACGTTGTAAACGATGGTGGGGAGATCCTTGCCTGCAGGAGCAGAGATAACGACCTTCTTGGCGCCAGCTACGAGGTGAGCAGAAGCCTTCTCCTTAGAGGTATAGAAACCGGTGCACTCGAGAACAACGTCAACGTCGTTAGCAGCCCAAGGGCAGTTAGCAGCGTCCTTCTCGGCAGAGATCTTGATCTCCTTGCCGTCGACGATAATAGAGTTCTCAGTTGCCTCTACAGTGTGCTTGCCCTCGCCGTACTTGCCAGCGAAGCCACCCTGAGCGGTATCATACTTGAGAAGGTGAGCGAGCATTGCAGGGCTGGTAAGGTCGTTGATAGCGACTACCTCATAACCCTCTGCCTCAAACATCTGACGGAATGCCAGGCGACCGATACGGCCGAAGCCGTTGATAGCTACTTTAGTCATCTTTAAATCTTAAATTTAAGTGTTTTGGTGAATATTGGAGTTAAAATAACACTGAATTTCGTCTTTGTGACACCGCAAAGATATAGTAAATTGTGCAATCTTGTACTTTTTATGTGCAATAAGTTGCGAAAAAAGTCCATTTGGAGGGAGGTTTGACAAATCGACTTTACTTTTTGGCGGGCGAAACTGCAACGCCGACTATTTGTTGGTGTCGACTTGGCGGCCATCGAGTGACAGATTGCCGAACCAGTCGTAGGTGATGCTATCGGCTCGGTAACCCTCGCAATGCTCGACATGCGAGATGAAATTGTCGACGCTGTCGACGTGGAGACATTCGACGGTGACGTCCTGGACAGGGAGGCGCGGGTCGCCATTGATTTCGACGATAGCTTTGGCATGCTGGCAGGTGACGTCGCGCATATGGATACCACGGATCAGGGTGATAGAATCCTTATAGGTGGGCACGAGATCGCGCCACTGGTAGAGCACGTCGGTGTCGATGCCGAGGGCACGAATCATCGAGCGCGCACTGACGCGCTCCATATAGATATTCTCGAGCACAGCGCCGCGGCGATGGTTGGTCTTGAGGTAGAAAAGATTGCGCACACTGCCGGGGGCTGTGCAATCGTGCATGTAGACATTGCGCACACCGCCCGAAATCTCGGAGCCGATGCCGAGCAGGACGTGCCCCTCCTGGACGGTGCAGTGGCGGATGACGATGTCCTCGGTAGGCTGGTGGATGCGCCAGGCATCCTGGTTGCGGCCCGACTTGATGACGACGGCATCGTCACCCTGGTCGAAGGTGCAGTCCTCGACGAGGAGGCGCCGTGTCATGTCGATGTCGATGCCGTCGTTGTTGTGACCATGGGCATGGACGTCGAGGTGACGGACTACACCCTCCTCAGAGCGGTAGAGGTGGATGGTCCAGAAAGGCGACTCGCGGATGCTGAAGCCGTCGAGAAGGAAGTGGCTGCACTGATTGAACTGGATAAGGTGCGGACGCAGATGGTTCTCGCCCACTGCCATCTGACGCTCCTGGACGGGGACGTCGGTCGATGACCAATGATAGAGTTGAGCGATAGCCTGCATGTGAGGCTCGGGACGGCCGAACCATTGGCGCCAGAGGTCCATGAGAGGGGCGAGGGTGCCGGAACCGGTGATGGCGATGTCTTGGCACTGAAAGGCGTAGATGAGGGGAGAGTAGTTGTAGCACTCCATGCCCTCCCAAGTAGTCTCGACGGCAGGGAGGTAGTCGTCGGGATTGTCGCTGAAGACGAGGCGCGAACCCTCGGTGAGGTGAAGGTTGCAGCCGCTGAGCATGTGGATGGCGCCAGTGAGCCAATCGCCTGCAGGGACGACGACGTAACCACCGCCTGCATCGTGGCAGGTCTGCATCGCCTGAGCGATGGCAGCGGCATTGACGGCGATGAGCTGGAAGGTGTCGGCATCAGCCGTGGCGGGCTGGGCACCGAAGTCGGTGATGGAGTAATGGCGGTCGGGGAAGACGGGAATCTGGATGTCGGGCATCGGGAAGGGAGCCTCGATGCCGGTGATGACCTCATGGGTGACGGAACCGGGAGCCGTGGTGTGGGTACAGGAGGACGTCAGCAAAGCGAGGATAAGGCAACCGAACATGGTTGCAGAGCGGAAATGAAGCATAACAATCAGAAAGGATTAATGCTGAAGGAAGAGGAGACTGCTGTCGCCATAACTCAGGAAGCGGAAATCATGATCGAGGGCATAGCGGTAGATGCGGTGCCAGTTGGGACCCTCGAGGCTGTCTCCATCGACGAAGGCGCTGACGAGGAGGAGCAGGGTGCTCTGCGGCATGTGGAAATTGGTGACGATGGCCTCGACGAGACGGAAGGGGAAACCGGGAGCGATGAGAATCTGCGTAGCGGTAACGAGCTGCTCCTGATGAGTGGCATCGAGGTAGCTGAGAATCTGCTGCAGGGCATCAAGGAGGGGCAGGGTGTGCGGCTGGTCGTAGGGTTCCCACTGATGTACGATGAGGTCCTCGGGGTGGACGTCAGCATAGGAGGTGCACTGAGAGAGCTTCTCGCCGATGTAGTAGAGCGACTCGAGGGTGCGGACAGAAGTGGTGCCGGTGGCGACGAAGAGGGCAGAGGCTTTGGCTGGTTCACGGTTTACGATGCACGATGCACGATTATCGATTCCATCATCCGACACATTCAATTGTGCATCGTGCATTGTGCATCGTGAATCGGCCGCAGTGCATCGTGCCCCCTCAAAGTCAAGGATGGCCTGGATGACGGAGCGGGGGACGGAGATGAACTCGGTGTGCATGTCGTGGCCCTCGATGGTCTCACTCTTGACGGGACGGAAGGTGCCGGCACCGACATGGAGGGTGAGATACTGGAGATCAATGCCTTTCTGCTGAAGCCGGTCGAGGACGGCGGGGGTGTAGTGCAGTCCAGCTGTGGGCGCAGCGACGCTGCCTTTGATGCGGGAGTAGACGGTCTGGTAGGTCTCCTTGTCGCTCTCCTCGGTGGCACGGTTGAGATAGGGAGGGATGGGGAGCTCGCCCATGGCATCAAGGAGGTGGGCAAAGGATACGGGCGCATCCCAATAGAAACAGATCTTCTGGCTGGGGCCCAGGTCACCGGCACGCTCGCAATAGAGGGTGACGTCGACTGACGAGCCGTCGGGGAGCTGGACGGGCACCTCGAGCGAGAGGGAGCCCTCCTTCCACTTCTTGCTGTTGCCGACGAGGCAGGTCCAGGTGCATTCGTGCTCGGAGGCGAACGACTGCTGGTAGTCCTTGGGCAACTCGGGCTCGAGGCAGAAGACCTCGACGATGCCGCCTGTTGGCTTATGGAAGTGTAGACGCGCCTGGATGACGCGAGTGTTGTTGAAGACGATCATGGAACCTGCCGGCAGCAATGTGGGCAGGTCGCAGAAATGATGCTCCTCGATAGCGAGGGGCTCCGCAGAAGCGGGGTGACCGAAGACCAGGAGCTTGGACTGATCGCGCTCTGCCAGGGGGTACTTGGCAATGCGATGGTCGGGCAACGGATAGTCGTAGTCACGGATCTCGATATGGCGTGGATTGAGCATACTCAGGACAATATTATTTTAAAATGTGCAAAGTACATCTTATTGTTTGGGGTGCAAAGATAGGATAAAATTGAATATTTCCCAAATAAATTTGGCTTTTTGTGCAAAATACATTATATTTGCACCCCAAATAAGACAAAAATGAAAATCGGAGATAAAGTTAGATTCCTCGATACCGAGGGCGGAGGCATCGTCAAGGGCTTCGACAGCAAGGGCCTTGTGATGGTGGAGGACGAGGACGGATTCGAGATCCCGACCCTCGCCTCACAGTGTGTTGTGGTGAGTGAGGAGGACGACCAGCGTCAAGCTGGTCACGCCCCCGTACATCAGGCACCCCTGACCCGCGCCCAGCAGGCGGCTCGCCAGGCAATGACCGAAGTGGACAAGCTGAAGGAGGAGAACCGCCAGCTCAAGGAGAAGATCCATGCGCTGGAGGCTGAGATGAACGACCTGAAGCTGCAGTTGCTGAAGGCTCAGTATGCACAACAGGGTCCGCAGAAGAGCGGCAAGGGAGGCAAGGGCGTGCCCAACATGGCAACGAGTCCCTACGAGGTGCTGCGCAATGGCATCGTGGAGGTGGACCTGCACATCCAGCAACTGGTGGAGACCACCACGGGCATGGACAACGCTGCGATGCTGCAGCATCAGCTGGGCGTCTTCCGCAAGACGATGGAGAGCTACCGCGCCGCCAAGGGGCAGAAGATCGTCTTCATCCATGGCAAGGGCGAGGGCGTGCTGCGCAAGGCCATCATCGACGAACTCAAGCTGAAGTGGCCCAAGTGCGAATACCAGGATGCCTCGTTCCAGCAGTACGGCTTCGGGGCAACGATGGTGACGATCCGCTGAAGCGGAAAGGGCATGAGGTCATGAGGTTATAAGGTCATGAGGTCATGAGGTTATAAGGGCTGGCAACGCAAAGGCAATTATGGATTTTGAATTATGAAATTTGAAAATATCGTTCAGAAGCGTCAGATGATGCTGATGCTGAAGGACTACTTCTTCATCTTGGTGGGCATCTGCAGCTATGCCATCGGCTACAGCGGCTTCATCCTGCCCGAGCAGGTGGTGATGGGCGGCGTGACGGGTATCTCGACAATCCTCTTCTACGCCTGGGATTGGAACCCTGCCGTAATGATCTGGGTGATCAATGCGGGGCTGCTCGCCATTGCCTTTCGGTTCATCAACCGTGAGTTCACGTTGCGCACCATCGTGGGTGTGACGATGCTATCGGTGATGATTGCGGTGACGAAGTCGATCTTCGAGGCATATCCGCTCATCACTCCGGGCGAGGACAAGTTCATGCACGTGCTGATAGGCGCCTTGCTGGGCGGCATCGGTCTGGGCCTGGTCTTCGTCCACAATGGTTCGACAGGCGGCACCGACATCGTGGTGGCGCTGATCAACAAGTTCTCGCGCATGTCGCTGGGTCGTGCCATGCAGCTGGTGGATGGCTGCGTCATCTGCTCGTCGTACATCCTGTTCCACTCTTTCGAACTGATAGTCTATGGCGTGGTCTTCACGATGGTGCTGTCGTTCATGCTGGACTATGTGGTCAATGGTTCGCGCCAGACGGTACAGTTCCTCATCATCACCAAGCGGTATGAGGAGATGGCGGACGCCATGAACCAGAAGCTGCAGCGCGGCGTGACCATCCTACACGGCGAGGGCTGGTACTCGAAGAAGGACGTGGAGGTGGTGATGGTGCTGTGCCGCAAGTATGAGAGCCAGTACGCCTTCAACCTGATCAAGTCCATTGACCCCAATGCCATGGTGAGTCAGACGTTCTGCCACGGCGTATTCGGAGAAGGGTTCGATAAGATTCGGTGAATCTTGTCGAAGTTAAAAGTTATAAGTTAAGAGTTATAAGTCAGTTGAAGATCGGATTCGACGCAAAGCGTTACTACCATAACCGGACAGGGCTTGGCAACTACAGCCGGTCGCTGGTGAGCGGATTGCAGCAGAGCCACCCGGAAGTGGAGTGCGTGCTGTACGATGCGAAGAGCCTGGAACGCACCTTCAGGCTGGGTCAGCGAGCAAAGGCTGAGAGCTGCGACCTGCTGCACGGACTGTCGAACGAACTGCCACTCAACATCCGCCAGTCCGGCATCCCCTCGGTGGTGACGATGCATGACGTAGCGTGGCGTACCTTCCCCCGGATGTACCATTGGATAGACCGCCATCTGTATGACCTGAAGTACGGTCACAGCTGCCAGGCTGCCACCCGCGTGATAGCCATCTCGGAGAGCACCAAGCGCGACGTGATGCGCTACTACGAGGTGCCCGAGGAGCGCATCGAGGTGATCTACCAGCCGGTGCAAAGCCTCTTCTACGAGCCATTGACCCAAGACCGTGCCGACGAACTGATCGGCGAGGCGGTGAAGCAGGGGGAACTGACCGAGGCACTGCCGACTGACGGCTTCGTGCTCAACGTGGGATCGATCAATGCCCGCAAGAACCTGCTTGGACTGGTCCAGGCGCTGGAGGTGCTGCCCGCCGAACGACGTCCGCTGCTCTTGGTGGTGGGCAATGGCAGGGAATACAAGCGCGAGGTGCTGGACTACGTGGCGCGCCACCAGCTGGAGCCCTACTTCCGCCTGGAGACGGGAGTCAGGGACAACCGGACACTGCAGGCACTCTACAGCCGCTGCACGCTGATGGCGTACCCCTCCTACTACGAGGGCTTCGGCCTGCCGGTGGTGGAGGCGGCACTGCAGCAGACACCCGTACTGACAACCACCGTGTCGTCGCTGCCCGAAGCGGCAGGCCCCGATGCCTGCTACGTCGACCCGCACGCGACCGATGCCGTCGAACAGATAGCTGCTCACCTGGAGCTGCTCTGCTCCTCGCACGCATCGGCTCATGACATCGGCCTGAAGCTCGAAGCATACGCCCGCCGCATGTTCGCCCCCCAAA